>Ga0209979_1000238_pt1 | contig 84808 bp, 83 predicted proteins | sample AnhtaG_FD_183114 | JGI IMG/M metagenome (GOLD analysis project Ga0209979, IMG submission 183114) | Deep subsurface microbial communities from Anholt, Denmark to uncover new lineages of life (NeLLi) - Anholt_01485 metaG (SPAdes) (version 2) | ecosystem: Environmental > Aquatic > Marine > Oceanic... | reverse complement strand
CTTGCTCCTGAACCACTCTTGCCCCAACAAACAACTCGATGGCTTGGATCAACTGGACATCGCTTTTTTTGCCATAATTTGGCTCCAAACTGAAAACGTTTTCAGTTTTAGGTCCAATCTATGGCATATTATCAACTAAATCTAACCTTTTTACCAACACGAAACTTCCATTAAACCAAATTCTTTAAACTCATTTTTCAAATGTGCCATAGTTCCTCCTCTATAATATGGTTTAAATACCAACATGTTATATGGGGGGTGTGGTACATTTGAAACAAAAACTTCGTTAAGTTGTTGTAAAACATAACCAAATCTTGGGGACAACTGTGCTGTCCTCACCCCGAACCAGCGCTTAAGTTAAGTTTTATGTGCAATCACTATTCTGTCTGTTCCCCCCAGATCTCTTTTTATTTCCGTGTTTTTAAAATCTTTCCGATTTCGAATCAAATCAGCAACTTTGCTCGCCTGACCCAGACCCACCTCCAGAGCCAATATTCCTCCTTCTTTTAAGAAATCTCGCGACCCTTCAATTATCTTGTTGTGGAAAAACGTTCCCTCCTCCTCAGTTTTCAAAGCCACGATAGGCTCATAGTCTTTGACTTCCTTGGGAAGGTGCGCAAATTCCTCCTTGCTCACATAAGGTGGATTTGAAACCACACAATCGATTTCTCCGTCAAGATTCTTATTTCTCAGAGGCTCAAACAGATCACCGCAAATAAATTCAATCTGGCTTTCCACCTTGTTTCTTCTGGCATTCTCCTTTGCCACGATCAAAGCATCAGAGGAGACGTCGGTGGCAAAGACGAAACAACTTTCCAGATTTTTGGCTAAACTTATGGCGATTGCTCCAGATCCGGTGCCCAAATCAATGATTTTAGGCTGGGAGCAATTCTTGAGATGTTCAATAACTGTCTCCACCAGAGTCTCCGTCTCCGGACGTGGAATTAGAACATTCTGGCTCACCTCAAATTCCAGACCAAAAAACTCTGTGCTCCCGATGATATATTGAAGCGGCTTTCTTTGGATTCTTTCACAGATGAACTGATTGAATTTTTGTATTTGTTGAGGAGTTAAGGTTTGATCGCGATTCAGATATAGATCTATCTTTTTCGCATTAAGAACCGCCCCCAGCAAAAGTTCAGCATTGGTGCGAGGGCGGTCAATCCCTTCTCCTCGTAGCTTTTCTACTGCCCGGTTAAGTATCTCAAGACAAGTCCTATGGATCCTTCGGATATTGTTCATGTGGAATTTGAGAGACAAATTCAGGTGGGATGCGGAAGTTTGCAAAATCTTTCAACCCCTCTTTCACATCTCCATGATATTCTAACGCTAAATCGGGAGTGGAGCAACCTCTACGTGGAGAACCATAAAGCCAGTTTCTAACCCTGAACTTTGCCTCTTTTTCCTCAAAAGATTTTGAAAAAGATCTTTTTACAAAGACCGTGGGTAAAAGTGAAAACGCCAGGCTGGCAAAGCCAAATACTTTCAAGAATTTTCTGCGACTCAACATGTTAGTCCTCTGTTTTTTTTGACTGTCAACGGATGCAGCGGATTGGTCAGCGGATGCAACGGATTAAACGGATTTCATCCGTTACTCCCGTTTAATCTGTTTGACTCTATGATTCTATCACGCAGTCAAAAAAGCAAGCCTTTTTTGCATTTTGGCTGTCAACTGATCAGTCAACGGATGCAGCGGATTGGTCAACGGATGAAGCGGATTAAACGGATTTCATCTGTTACATCCGTTTAATCCTTCAGGCTCCGCCTTCAGGACGAGTCCGTTGACCGCTACGTTGACCGTTCCATTCCTTTACTTTCATTGGAGGAAGAATCCTCTTATGTTCCAGTTTCTTCGTACCAAAATTTATTAACAGACCAATTTCACTTCCTGCGGCTTTGAGATAAGAGATAAGCTGAGCTTCATGAATGGTATCCAACTCTGAGAGAGCTTTTATCTCCACAACAACTTTGTCTTCAACCGAAAAGTCAAGAAACTTCAGCCCTATCATCTCTCCTTTGATCTTTATCTCTATTGATTTCTGAGGTTCGAACTGAACCTTCCGATTTCTCAACTCAATCTCCAAAGCCTTTTGATAAATCTCCTCATTATAGCCGGGACCTAACTCTGAGTGAACCTCCATTGCAGCACCTATGATCTCATAAGTCAAATCTTGATGGGGAATCTTGTTTGTCATGATATTGAATATAGCTGTCAACGGATGTAGTGGATTAGTCAACGGATGTAGCGGATTAAACGGATTTCATCCGTTACATCCGTTTAATCCGTTGACCGTCCTGTTTGTGATTAGATCTGAACTGACTAGTCAACGGATGTAGCGGATTAAACGGACTATATCCGTTGCATCCGTTCAATCCGTTGACTGTCCTTTCTGTGTTTAGATTTAAACTGAATAGCCAACGGATGTAGCGGATTAAACGGATTATATCCGTTACATCCGTTTAATCCTTCAGGCTACGCCTTCAGGACGAGTCCGTTGACCTATCCTCCTATAAAAGTAAAATCTTTTATCTTCATCGCTGGCACATACATGACCACACTGTATTGGGGGCACAACTTTCTCTCTTTGCTCATCATCTCCACGTTGGAGAAGGCTTCCAAGATGCTTTGCCCGATTCGCATGTTTGAAACTGCAGACTCGATCTTTCCATCTTCAATCAAAAAAGTTCCGTCTCTGGTTGTTCCTGTCACCTGTGTCTTCATGGGATTCATATAGTTAATATACCAGAAATGCGTGATCAGAACTCCCTTTTCAGTTGATGCGATCATATCCTCCAGGCTGGAATCTCCATCAGACATGACCATGTTTTTGGGATATGGACCAAAGGTGTTGTTGGGCGGAAGGGCATGTCCGGTGGATTCTACCCCGGCTTTGTTTGCATAATAGGAGTTGTACACCACCCCCTTTGCTATACCATTTTCGATTAAGAGAACCCTCTTTTTGGGCACACCCTCATAATCAAAAGGCAAGGCGTTGATCATCGGATGAAACGGATCTTCGACGATGGTGATATTATCACCGGTGATCTTCTCTCCTATATTTCTGGCCATAAAACTTCGCCCCTGAAGAAAAGTCTTTGCTCCGAAGCCTAAAAATCCCAGAAATAACAGAAGCGATGCCACCGCCGCCTCTTCTAAAATAACGGTATACTTCCCAGGAGGAAGCTCGATCGGATTTCTTGATAGAATCGTTTTAAGAGTCGCCCTGCGGGTAATGTTTTCTATGTTGATTTTATTCACATCCCGGTCGTATCCCTGTGCCCAACCGGAAATTGTATCCTCTGCACTTGCGGTGAACGTAAAATGCGCTTTTGTCTCCTTGAAGAATTGTCTGGTTCCTAAGGAATTGACCACAGCAGTTACATCGGCTTCGGTCTGAAAGGCTCCTGTGCCTGCCAATTTTTGAGCCTTACATCTTTTCACCGCTCTCTCTACATCCTTTGCTCGGGCCAGAGGAGAATACTCAAAGGTTCTCTGATAGAATCCTTTGACTTCCGGAGCCGGTGATGAGGAAGGCAGGGAAACAAAATCCGGATCCTCTTTTTGATAACTGGCGATCTCTGTGGCGGTCTGTACCAACTCTTTGATGGAGTCATCATCGATTCGGTTGGTAACCGCCACCCCGATCTTTTTGCCCAGTATCGTCCTTGCCATGATGGTATGATCCGAGCGAGAGATATTTTGATGAATCACATTCTCCGCAAACCGGGTGAGGGAAAACCCCTCGCCTAACCATACCAACTCCGTCTGATCCGCTTGAGAAGATTGAAGTCCCTTTTGTAGGATCTCGAAAACCTTGTCTTTTTCAATCATCATAGAATTCATATTGTTGAAACAAATTTAAAATTTAAAGAGCAAAATTTAAAATTGCAACTCAAAGTTCAAAATTACCCTTACCTTGCCACCTCAAAATACATATGAAGAGGGGGGCGAGATCGCAGAGACAGCCCTCGTGGCTGTCCGTTATAAATTTTGGACAGGGCCAAGCCCTGTCCCTACGTGGTATTGCTTCACATGTTAGTTTCGATCTTAATATCATCAAGAAACCTAGAACGCTTTCTTTTAATTGGAGCAGATTTGGAACTGCGATGAGTAGCATGCCCCTTACGACTCCAAGCCCAGCTTAATGTGAGACGGCATTTTGCTCTGGTCATAGAAACGTAAAGAAGTCGACGTTGCTCTGGTTCATACCATTTATTAGGCATTAGTTCATCTTCTAAGGCAGGGATAAAAACTATGTCTGCGTCGAGTCCTTTAGCTCCATGCATGGTCATAAATTTGATAGAACAAGTCTCTTCGGTTTTTTCTGAAGACTCTTCTGAATCAGACTCTGCAAAGTCAATTCCACGCTCAAATCGATCCAAGATTTCTGCAATTCTAAACGACTTCTGTTTATTGATCCAATCATTGATCTTCTTTATTTCTGGTTCTTCCTTGATTCCCATAGATGAAGTTATATCTATAAGCATCTCTGCAATGTTCTCCATTTGACGCCATTTTTCTAATTTTTCAGGCCAATCTAAAATTATATGGGGTGTTTTAGTATTATTGAACGCTGATTGCCACAATGAGATGTTCTTCTTTTGGGAAATTCGTCTTCTTTTAGCAATCCATGAGACATTTTGATGGAAGAATTTCTCTAATAGAAACCTTGAAGCAAGGTTATCTGACTCGTCTTTTAGAAGTCGCAACATTTCATAAAGTAAAAGTACAGAGTCTGATTTTTTATCAGGTTGGCCGAGTAGATTTTTGACTACAAGATCTTTTTTCTCTATCACATCAAGATATTTACGCCCAATTTTTTTGCTGTGGAATAAAACTAATATTTCTTTACATGTCTTATTTGAAGTTTTCTCCTTTTGAAGCTCATCAAAGATCATTTGTATCTCTTGCTTCTCACTATTTCTTTGTAGGGGTTCGAAAGCTCCGCATCCGCACTCTGGGTTTGGGATAGGTTTCTTCTTGGGCTTTCGTTCTGGCATTCTCTTATCATTTACGTCAATTAGTCTCCATGCAGCATCTAGAATAGATGATCCACAACGCCAGCAGATCGAAAGTGGATAGTTTTTGACATTTTGATATAGATTATCAAAATCTCTTATGCCTTGAGGATTTGCGGATCTTCTAGTTTGATAGATACTTTGATCGTCATCTCCAAAGACCATTATTGATCTAGTTTTTGTAGCAAGGAGTCGAATGAATTCATGATCTGCACGATTCAAATCTTGATATTCATCCACCAACAGGTGATCAATCTTACCCGCAACAACTGAAAGAATGTCCTTATTATCTTTCAAGAGCTTAACCGCAAGAGAGACGACATCATACCAGTCTATACTTTTGTAATACCTTAGGAGTAAATCATAGCTTTCATTGAATTCGGTCTGATTTGGAAATTCTTTTCCATTCGGGGATTTAGCAACGGTATCTATATCTGGGACAGATGCTTTGGTAGCTTGAAACCGACTAAGATACTTCTTTTCATGAGGCCAAAGTTTGAACTTCTTAGCTTTAAGTTCCAGACGCATATCTGTAAGTAAAATTGCTTCTTGGTCTCTCCCAGTCACGACTCGGAAACTGGACGGCAGATTTAACTTCCCTGAATACTTATGCAACAATCCTTTTGCTAAGGAGTGCAGTGTCCCAATATGTAAATCAGAAGCCTCTAATTTAGGACATTTCTCTTTTACCTTTGTCTTCATTTGATCTGTGGCGTAATTTGTGAAAGTGACCCCTACTATTCGAGAAGGATCAGACTTATCATCTTGGCACAGACTCACAAACCTTTCTGCTAAAGTGGTTGTTTTTCCCGAACCAGGACCAGCAATCACGATAGCAGGACCGAAGCGGTGTCGTACAATATCGATTCGCTCTTTCTTTGCTAATTCGCTTATATCCAGTGAAGTTGCCATAGTTCACTAAGTTGCTAAGACAACTTATGTTGATCTCCTATAGTGCGGACAGGGACGAGCCCTGTCCCTACGAATTACCCAATTTTGAATTTTGATCTGCAATTTTGCATTTTTATGATTCCCCCTCACCCTTTATCCCTCTCCCCCGTGGGGAGAGGGAAATTCAACTTCCAACCTTCACATTCCTGAACCTGGCAGGCGATGCGCCCTGGCTGGTGGGCATGTTCTGTCCAGGTTGTCCTTTGCCGCAGTTGGGAGTGCCCCAGATTTCCCAGTATTTCTCATTAGCAATGGCGTCACAGGAATTCCAGAACTCCACGGTATTTCCGGAGTAGGAGGGATTCTTGATCATCTCACCTAATTTGCCATTTTTTATCTCCCATCCAATTTCGCAACCCAGCTGAAAACTCTCCCGGGTGTCGTCAATGGACCAGGTGCGAACCGTCTGCATGTAAATGCCGTCATCCACCTCGGAGATCATCTCCTCCAAAGTCTTATCCCCGGGCAAAAGATTGGTGTTGGTCATCCGGATTATGGGAACGTTCGCCCAGCTGGACGCTCGCATACAGGCGTTGCTGGTTGTGCCTACCTGGGGTGCAGTCTCACGGGAGGAAAGATAGCCTGTAAGAATTCCATCTTTTATCAAAAAACTTCTGCCTGCCTTCACCCCTTCATCATCATAACCAAAAGTTCCCAAGCCAAAGGAGCAGGTGGAATCGTTTACTACGTTCACTATCTCAGAACCATATCTCAGTTTATTCAATTTCTCCGGCGTGGCGAAGCTGGTTCCGGAAAAGTTCCTTTCTGCCCCAAACACCCGGTCCAGCTCCAAAGGATGGCCAATGGATTCATGGATCTGCAGACCTACTTGGGGTCCGTCTAAGATTATGGTGGTGGTCGTGGAGGGACATTCTTTGGCAGAAAGCAATGCCACTGCCTCATCGGCAATTCTTTTGGCATTCTTTTCAAAATTCAGTTCCCGGATAAGCTCATATCCTTTAGTCTGGTGTTGTCCGCTGGAGTTGGGATAAGACCTTGTTCCCATCTGTCGGTGGCTCTTCATGGCAACAGCAGAGATCCCAGCGCCGCTCTGAATTATCAACTGCTTTATGATCGATCCTTCTGAGCTGGCAAAAAAATTGTTCCTTTTTATGAAGTTCACAAAGGACTCAGTTAGGTTTATCCCGGACACTTTTTTCATCAAGCTATCCAAATGCAAAAGATAATCAAGTTTTTCTTTCAGGGGAATGGAAAAAGGATCGATAACGATTGGGGTTTCATACGAATCTATGATTTTTCCAACAGGCGAGAGAACTATATCTTTGTCTTTTACTCGAGAGCTGGCACGGGCGACCTCTGTCGCCAGCTGACTAACGCTCTTGATGCTTTCCGGATTCAGATCAGCACTGGCAGCAAATCCCCAGGCGCCGTTGACCATCACTCTGATCCCCAAGCCAAAATCTGTGGATTTTTCAATTAACTCCGCCGTCCCGTTTTTAACGCTTATATTCTCCTCAACAATCTCCTCAATTCTTATATCTGCGTAACTGGCTCCCCTGTCTTTAGCTAAAGTCAAAGCCAACTCGGCTAAATTATTATAATCTTCCATGTCGTTTTTCCTCTCTTTCACCCTCATAGGCTATGGGGAATGGCAAGTATGATCATGGTCACAATGAAGGAAACAATCACCAGCGTGGAATAACCCCGATCAGAGACAAGGTTTTTACCTTCACCCTTACCCCAAAGGGTCCCCTTAACCACAAACAAGGTGAAAAGCCAAAAAAGAAACATTATCTGTCCTTTATTATCGGTCACGTCCCTGCCGAAGGGAAACGCTTCCCACAATACTCCGAAGGCAAAATAATTCATTGCCCATCCAAAGGGAAAAAATCCTATAAATAGAAGTAGAAGAGTCACGGCACATAATTTGACTGATTTTTTCAATGTGTTTTTGCCCTTCTTCAGATCTATGGCAGAAAATAAAGTTAAAGTTGCAAAGAAGATCGCGCTAAAGATGGAGAGAACATGTGGAATGATTATGTAGGCGGGGACTTCACCTTCGAACTTGAGCCGAATGGGCTTTATTTGGTCTGATCTTCTCTCCGGTAGGGTAACCTTCACCTCTCCCCCCTCAACCTTACCAACAGCTTCCAGATAGTACCAGGCTTTAATTCCCTTGGGATGAAGAGGGATGGTTGCTACAAAGATATTCTCTTCGCCTGATTTAGGGCTCATCTTAGCTGACAGATATTCACCCTCTTTTCCGATCTTGTAAAAAAGCTTTACCTCCGAGGCTCCCTCCACCTTCGCAAATATTATGGGAATCTCATTCCCCACCTGCTTGGGAACGGTGGTGTGCTCAATACGGATGCCTTGTTGTTCCACCACCTCATGGACAGAACGCACTGCCGTGGTCTTCCTGGTGAAGACCAAAAGGAGAAGGGTAAAAAGAATGGCAACTAAAATTTTCCAGAACTTCATTCTTTCTCTTTTATACCTCCCCCCTTTATTCCCCTTCAGGGTGAATCCTTTCCTTCGACCCTGAGGTCTCAGGACCGAAGGGCAGGGTGAACCCCTTTCCACAAAGTGGAGAGGTCTTAAAGGATAATCTTCATTTAGTAGTCGTCCCGCTTAACCTCGACGCATATTTTTTCGCACCCTAAAGGGTGCAGCTACAAAGGGTTGGCGGTGGACTGCCGTCGTCGGACATTTTTAAATTTTCGAGCTTTCCAATCTCTGCTCCTGTTCCTTCTTTTTTAAAGCCTCCACAAATTCATCGATCTCTCCGGTCAAGATGTCCTCTAAGCGGTATAAAGTCAAGCCGATTCTGTGGTCGGTCACCCGACCCTGAGGAAAGTTGTAGGTCCTGATTTTCTCGGACCGATCTCCGCTTCCCACCATGGTTTTTCTCTCCCGGGCAATTTTGGCATTCTGTTCTGCTGAGGCTTTATCTAAAAGTCGTGCTCTTAAGACCTTCATGGCTTTATTTTTATTCTTCAGTTGAGACTTTTCATCCTGACAGGTGACCACCGTGCTGGTGGGAAGATGGGTAATCCTCACTGCCGAGTCGGTGGTGTTCACCGATTGCCCTCCCGGACCGGATGATCGGAACACATCGATCTTTAACTCTTCAGGTTTGATACCCACCTCCACCTCCTCAGCCTCAGGCAGGACCGCCACCGAGGCGGCGGAGGTGTGGATTCTTCCGGAGGCTTCGGTAACCGGCACCCTCTGCACCCGGTGAACTCCGCTTTCATATTTCAATTTGCCGTATGCATCATTCCCCTCCACTAAGAAAATGATCTCCTTAAATCCACCTATACCGGTGGGATTAGAGTTCATCACATCCACCTTCCATCCATTTTTCTCTGCATATTTCATATACATACGGTAAAGGTTGGCGGCAAAGAGCGCCGCTTCTTCACCTCCAGTGCCAGCCCTAATCTCCATGATGGTATTGCGGCTATCCCGGGGGTCCTTGGGCGAAAGTAAAATCTTGAGCTTCTCCTCACACTCCTCCTTTTTTGAATAAAGCTCCTCCAGTTCTGACTTCGCCAGTTCTACCAACTCCTTATCCTTTGACTCCATGCTGATCTTCTCGTCATCCTCAATCTGTTTGAGCAACTTTCTGTATTCGGATGAAAGGGAGACGATTTCGCTTAAGTCACTGTGTTCTTTGGCAATCCTCTTGTATTTATTCTTATCAGAAAACACTGCTGGATCGGACAGAAGCAAAGTCAGCTCTTTGTGTTTCTCCTCTATCTTTTCTAAAAGATCAAGCATAAGATCACCTTTTTCTTTTGCGAGACTCAACTCTTGCGGTTCTTTCCCACTTTAGTGGCGGGAATTTTAGATAAGAATCACAAGGATACATTAAAGTCAATAGTTTGATAACCTCTCCCCCTATCCCCTTCAGGGTGAATCCTTCAGGGTGAACCCCTCTCCATAAAATGGAGAGGGGGAACAAAAGGGGGTGAGGTAAAAAATACTTACCTTTATATGAAAGCAACTATTTTGAATGAGACTTACACTTACATGTATATCTTTAACTTTCACCTACGAAAAGTTTTAAGCTAACCGGGAGGCTTGTTAACAGTCTCCCTATAAGCGGCAATGGATGACTCCTCGTCACTTAAGGCATTCCTCAAAGCCACTAAAGCCACCTCCATTTGATCCTCGTTAGGCTCATTGGTAGTGATGCTCTGTATCCACAAACCCGGAGCGCTTAAGAACCTGACGAGTTTACGATTCTGAGTCTTTCCAGATAATTTTAAAAGCTCATATCCTACTCCTGCCACCAGAGGCAAAAGAGAGAAATGAAGCAGAAATCTCTTGGGCAGGGTGGGAGGGATGCCGGTCAAAAGATAGTAAATGGTATCGGAGGTGGAATAGACCAAAATGGCGAAGACCACCACTATCAAAATAAAGCTGGTTCCGCAACGAGGATGTCGGGTGGAAAAATCCTTAACGTTTTCTACGGTCAGCTCCTTGCCGGATTCAAAGGTATAGATAGATTTATGTTCTGCCCCGTGATACTGAAATATCTTCTTAAACTCACCGATTCTGGAGATGGCCCATACGTATGCGATAAAAAGGATAACCCGGACAAGACCGGCAATTAAATTAAAAGCTAAAGCTTCCTTTCTCACCCCTAAGATTTCAGAAAACCACAAGGGCAGAAAGAAAAAAATCCCCACTCCCAATGCCATGGCAAAAATTACAGTGAGAACCAGATAAATACTCCTCAAGAAATCTGATCTTTTGTTTTCCTTCTTGCCCTGCGACTTTTCTTCCTCTTTTCCGCCGGAGGCGGATCCTTCGGACATGGCAACCTCTGCCGAATAGTTTAAAGTCTTTATGCTGATCACCAGCATCTCCACAAAGGAGACCAGTCCCCTGACTATAGGCAATCCCAATAGTTTATATCTCTGGGTGAATGATATAAACTTTTGATTTTTCACCACGATCTCCCCATCTGGTTTTCTAACGGCAGTGGAGACTTTGTGAGGGGAACGCATCATCACCCCCTCTATCACCGCCTGTCCGCCTACATGTACATCAGCCAACGTCTGTTTCTCCTCTTTGTAATTGCTCGATTCATCGAGTAGAAACGCAAATAATCTTTGTCGTGGCAAAGAGACAAATCCACGGACTCAAAGATGGTAGCGTGCGCATTTTTCTCGCACCCTAAAGGGTGCGGCTACCTTCTCCATCAAACAAGGCCATTAGATATAGAAAAGCGACTGTTGTCTTTATAGATATTCTCACTTTCTTGTTGACAACAATCGCTTGCTGGTTTTGCTACTTTTCTCCGCTATCCGGCGAAGCTTCCAGCTTTTCTTCTTTGGTTTCCTGCTTTACTTCTTTACTTTCCGCCTTTTTTTTCTCCAAGTGCTGATACTTCCTTCTGAAACGCTCCACCCTCCCTGCGGTATCCACCAGCTTCTGCTTTCCGGTAAAGAAGGGATGACAGGCGGAACAGATCTCCACCCGGACATCCTTCACCGTGCAGCGAGTGTGGATCACATTACCACAGGCACAGGTGATGGTGGTCTCAAAATACTTAGGATGAATCTTTGGTTTCAACTTTTCTCCTCCTTTTCACTCCCCGCCTTTGGTGGTTCGGCTTTGCTCACCACCCTGTCTTCGACCCTGAGGCTCAGACCCGAAGGGAGCTTGTCGATGGGCGGGATTCCCAATTTGATACGAAAATATAATCAAATCAATTAGAAAAGCAAGATAAATATCTCGGACATTTGGGTTCTGCGGAGAGAGGCGATGCTCTTGATGCTCGGTAATCGGAATTCCCCGAAGCTATTTGGCATCGGTATTTCCAACAGGATGAATCCTAATGCCGATCCATCGAACAAGCCATCCTTCTCACCTTTCGGTATAGAACCTCCCCTAAATCCCCTCCTTAAGAAGGAGGGGAGTTTTTTTCCTCTCCTTTTTAAGGAGAGGATTAAGGTAAGGTTAACAAAGTGAACACAAATAAGAATACTAAAAGGCTTGATTTTTGGAAGAAAGCTTATATAATAATTTGAGTTTGCACGTAAATAAAGGTAATTTTACCTGAGAAAGAAAAATGAACTTACCGGAAAACACAAAGCGATACAGGTTCTTCGGGGTAGAACTGAGAATATTCTTCTCCTTGGTTGCTCTGCTGTTCATCCTGGCGGCGGTGACAGGTTTTAGAAACTCCATCTGGTTGGCCATGCTTTTTTTACTGATATTCATCCTTTTGGTCTTCTTCATCCGACTGGACTCTTCCTATCACCTGATAATTATAACCCCTGACAAGCTGATCCTTGAAAGGATGGTCTGGAGAAGATTAGCCACCTCATTTGCATACATACCCTGGAGTGATGTGGAGAAGATAACCACCACTCCCTGGGGTCCTTTTGACTTTATGAAGTCCACCAGGATAGAAAGCAGAGGGAACAAGCCAATTAAAGTTTACTCATTTATGGAGGATTATCTGCATTTTTTGAAAGACCTAACCAATGAAGCCAAATTGGCACAGGTGGACAAACTGACTCTGGATCTGCCTGCGGGAAGAGCAGATGTTTGAAGTCTTAATCCAGATTTGAATATCTCAGGAGAATAGCAATATGCGTCATCACCAGAAAATTGCCCTACTCATTTCGGTTTTCAGTTTACTTGTGTTCAGCAGTCACGCTTCAGGCGAACTGAGCATGGATTCGCCGGAGGTGGACCAGATCATACTGAGAGGGGTGAAGCTGGTTCATAATGATTCAACCTTTGCCGCGGTGGAAGAATTTAAAAAGCTGATTGAGATTTTCCCGGAGGACCCCATTGGCTATTTCTATGTGTCGGCTTCACTTCAAAACATGATGGATGATTATCGCAACTACTCCTATATGGACGAGTTTAATAAATATATGAACCTGGCTATTCAGACCGGAGAGAAGAGAAAAAAGAAGGGAAACCTTGACGCCTACGATTGTCTCTATCTGGGCGGAGCCATCGGCTTTCGAGGAATCAATAAGGGCTTGACCGGCAATTGGTTCGGAGCTTTCGTGGATGGTTTGAAAGCAAAAGGTTATCTGGAAAAGGCGTTGAAGCTTGACCCGGAACTGTATGATGTCTACTACGGTTTGGGAACGTATCATTTCTGGAAAAGCCTAAAAGCAAAGATCTTCTGGTGGCTTCCCTTCGTGAAAGACAACAGACAGATGGGAATCGATATGATCAAACTGGCAATAGAAAAAGGGAAATATGCCAGAGAGGACGCAAAATATGCTCTGCTGCGCATCTATGTGGAGAACAAAGAATACCAAAATGCTTTCACCATGATAGGCGAACTGAGAAAGATTCATCCGGATAGAGCTTTTTTGTTGTGGTTTTTAGGACAAGCGCAACTTGAGACCCAGATGTATGATGGGGCGATCACCACCTACCAGAACCTGCTTAAAACTTTAACTAACTCACCTTATTATCATCCGGCTGGAGAGGTGGAATGTCGTTACAATCTGGCATTGGCGTATTACGAGAGCAAAGATTTTGAAAAAAGCTCCGATGTGATCGACTCCATCCTTGCCTTTGAGAAAAATCCGAAAGAAAATAAAAGTATCAAAGACTTCGTCGGTAAAGCCAAGGAGTTGAAAAAAAAGATAAAAAAGGAGACAAAGACCGGGTGAAAAGAAAATTTGGCCTTATCCTACTGTGGGTTTTAACTTTTCTCCTTTTCTGTCCCCGCCTTTCCTTTCCTCAAAGATATCTGGATTATCAAGACCCACAGATAAAAAGCCTTATACTTGAAGGTATCGAAGCCACGTTTCAGGAAAACTATCCTCTGGCGGAAAGCCGGTTTGAAACCCTTATCCAGATGGCTCCTGAGGATCCGGCTGGATATTTTTTTAAAGCGGCTTTGTATCACGCGCAGATGATCGATTATGAAAGCAACTTTAAAGAAAATGATTTTCACAAAAACATAAAAATGGCTAAGAAACTTGCCAGAAAGAGGATTAAAAGAAACAAGAGGGATGCCTGGTCTTACCTCATTTTAGGCAACACCTATGGAGCAAAGGCGGTGTATGATGCAAAGCGAGGGAAGTTGTGGTCGGGCCTGAACAACGGGCTTTATGCCAAATCCGCTTTAAGAGAAGCAATAAAGCATAACCCCAAAATATATGATGCTTATGTAGGGCTGGGAGCTTACCACTTTTGGGCAAGTGTGATGACCAAGGCATTCTGGTGGCTTCCCTTTATCGGAGATCACAGACAAAAGGGAATTTCCCAGATGAAGCTGGCGTATGAGAAATCGATCTTCTCTTCCGGTGCGGCGGCCAGTGGACTCATCTGGATGTATATCGAAGAAAAAAAGTTTGACCAGGCTATAAGTTTGGCTCAAAAGATGCAATCTAAATATCCGCAAGGCAAATCCTTTTTGTGGGCGTTGGCACAAGCCTACTATGAGAAAAAGGACTGGCACAATGCCTTATTGAAATATCAGGAATTGTTGGAAAGACTCGAAAGGAAGCATACATCAGGAAACCCTGGCCAATCCTACAACCTGATTGAGTGCAGATTCTTTATCGCTAACTGTCTTTTCAGTCTGGGGAGATACGGGGAATGTGTCTCTGTTTGTGAGGAGATTTTAAATTTACCATTGGATAGAAAAACACAGAAAAGGCAAGAATCCAAGCTAAAAAAAACTCAAGAGCTTTTGGAAAAGTCTTCAGAATTTGTGGGATGGAAAGATTAACCTGTTTTTAATCTCTCCCCCTCTCCACAATGTGGAGAGGGGGATGGGGGGTGAGGTGGACTAAATAGATATGTAGGTTGGTTCGCAGGATCCATTAGGAGTTGCGAGCCATCCGGCGAGCTACTCGACACTCCTTTCTTTATTATCGGGCAGTTCCAAGGACAGCCCAACGTATTGATGCCCATACACGCAGAGACGTTATACTTTTTTCGGGGTTATTTAGCATATGGTTGTTTATCTTGACGAATCAGGCGATCTTGGTTTCGATGGCAAGACAGGCTCTTCTAAATATCTAATTATTACGCTCCTTTTTGTTCAAACCTCAAGGCTAATACGACATACAGTGAAGAAAGCGAGAAAAGACCTCAATATACCCGGGCATATTGAAATTAGAGGTTACAATCTGTTTCCCAGCAAACGTAAGGAAATTCTCAAGCGACTTTCAGACCATGAATTCCCCATCTATTCTATTATCGTTAAAAAGGCCAATGTTTACCCGAGAAGTTCTGCTGAACCAGACAGGTTTTATAATTTCATTGTAAAAGAGATATTGCGACAAGGCGTGGATGAACTGAGGATAACTTCCTCTGATCATTTAACTCTGGTTGCGGATGATAAAACGCGAAAGAAATTTTGGGGATTGGATTTTCTTCCTTACTTAGAAAGGCAATTTAGTGATATCAATCTGAAAGTTCACACTGAAGACTCAAGAGCTGCAGGGACTGGAGCAGTAGATGTAGTAAGTTACGCTATTCAAAGATTATATGAACGGAATGATTCTTCCTACTTCAGAATAATACAGGACAGAGTAACCATTAGACCTTACTTGTTTCACAAATAAAGCAAAAAGCGGCGCCTAACGGCGGCTGCTTAAAAGCAGCTAATGCCACCCCGATGGCGACACGCTTGGCTAGGACTCAGACCGCTTTTTACTAAAATACGCTCTTTTAAATTTTTGTCAAGCTTTTTTCCTTTTATTCTTATCGGTATTCTTACTGTTATTCTATAACTGTTACGAGGCAAAATACAAAAAGTTGGGTCTGACTTCACGGGAATACCTTCATAAACTATTATCCCTTCTGCTTTACCTCTAATCCTGTGGTGTTTTCGTATCGGTTTTTGAACGCTTCGGGAATTGGAATTCCCGAAGTATCAAGGACCTGTTGGGACTCGATTTATCGAGTCCTGTGGATGGCATAAATGCGACCCCTATAATAAGTTTGGATGCACCCGATAAAATGTCTTGCCATCAAATGGAACATTTTGTATAATCCAAACGTCATGAAACTAATGCATGAAGGTTTGCTCTCCGATAAAACACAGAAATCTAAAAAAGAAGGAGGGGATATGACTTACGAGATAAAAAAAATTGACGTCTGGTCTGTAGTGAAGATTGCATTCGTCCTGTATGGTATCTTTGGCTTGTTGTTTGGACTTTTCTATGCCGTCATGCTCACCATGGTAGGAGGAATCTTAAGCCAGCTTGGCGGTGAATTTGAATCTATGCGAGGACTCACCGGAGTTTTAGGCATCTTCATGGCATTCTTTCTGGCGCTTTTCTATGCGGTAATTGGCGCAGTGTTCACTGCCATCTTCACCTGGATCTACAATCTCCTGGCAAAGGGATTGGGAGGGATTAAGTTTTATCTGGAACAGGAAAAATCCAAAGCAGTCACAGAGCCGACACTGAAATCTCAATCGGAATCGGAGGGGATGTTAGGAAAACAGAAATATGAGTGAAGTAAGAGTGCGGATGGCTCCCAGCCCATCCGGTTTCCTCCATGTAGGCACTGCCCGTACCACCATCTACAACTGGCTTTTCGCCCGGCATCACAAAGGGAAATTCATCTTAAGAATCGAGGATACGGATGTGTCTCGTTCCAGTAAAGAGATAGTTGGTGCAATTCTGGAGAGCTTAAGATGGCTGGGGTTGGACTGGGATGAGGGACCATACTATCAGTCCCGGAGAACAGAACTCTATCAGAAATATGCGCATAGGCTTTTGGAGAGTGGGAAAGCATACTATTGCTTTTGTTCCCCCCAAGAGTTGGAGGAGAAGAGAAAGCAAGCCATCGCCTCTAAGGGTGCCTGGAAATATGACCGTACCTGCTTGAAACTGTCAGAGGCTGAAAAAGAGGAAAAGATAAAAAAGGATGTGCCAAAGGCGATAAGGCTTTTGGTGCCTGAGGGCGAGACCGTCTTTTCTGATCTGGTATACGGAGAGCTTAAGAAAGAGAACGAAGAATTAGATGACTTAATCATCCTCAGATCAGACGGGACTCCCACCTACAACTTCGCCTGCGTGGTAGATGATGTGGATATGAAGATATCGCACGTCATCAGAGGAAATGACCACATAGCCAACACCTTCAAACAGAGTCTCATTTATAAGGCTCTGGACCTAACTCCTCCTCATTTTGCCCACATTCCTTTGATCTTGGGAAAAGATAAAGCCAAAATCTCCAAAAGGCACGGGGCAGTTTCTGTGATGGAGTATAAGGAGCAAGGGTTTTTGCGCGAAGCTTTGGTAAACTTCTTAGCCCTTCTGGGGTGGTCGCCGAAAGACAACAGAGAAATCCTTTCCACAGAACAGATGATAGAGCTGTTCTCCCTGGAAGGGGTAAATCCCTCCAACCCGATTTTCGACCAGGAAAAGCTGGAGTGGATGAACGGGGAATACATCCGAGCTTACGACAATGAAAGGCTATTAGATCTGGTGATTCCTTTCCTGATCAGAGAGAATCTGATAACCAAGGAAGCGGCGGACGAGAAAAGGGAGTGGCTTTTGAAGTTTGTTTCCTTGCTTAAAGAAAGATGCAAGACTTTGAAAGAATTTGCCGAAAAAGGTAAATACTTTTTTACGTTTGACTACCAATACGAGCCAAAAGCCGCAAGTAAACATTTCAGTTTGCCTGAAACTGCAAACAGGTTGCGTGTCTTTGTTGATCGCTTATATGGGTTGGACAGCTTCGAGAAGGCTCAAATAGAACAGGCCTTACGGGGGCTGGCAGATGAGATGCGAATAAAGCCAGCACCCTTGATTCATATGGTTCGTTTGGCAGCCTCCGGAATCTCAACCGGACCGCCGCTTTTCGATCTCCTGGAACTTCTGGGCAAAGAGGAAGTGGTAAAAAGAATTAAGAAGGCGGCCGAGTTTATTCTAGCGAAATTCAGTTGAAAGGTCAGGAGCACGGGGCTTCTGACTTGCGATTTGGAGGAGGTGCTTTTTAGTTAACTTTAATCTGAGGGAAGGAGGGAACAATGGCGACGAAACGTTGCGCTTTAATGGCGCTTGCTGTGGTTGTGTGCGCTCTGTTCTGGACTCCGGTTCAGGCGGAGCAGAATCGGCCGATTCAGCTCGCCCTGGTAACGCCAATTCAGATATTCCCCGAAGACAACTCCATCACCGGCGTTCGGCTCAACCTGCTCTATGGCCGGAACGTGTCTGTGTCTGGCTTGGATTTGGGGTTGGTCAACCACACCACCACGGGCATGTTCAAGGGTTGGCAACATGGTCTGGTCGGTATTGCCGATACCGACTTCATGGGTTGGCAGGACTGTGGGGTGAATATCACAAACGGCAGGTGCGAAGGATTCCAGTGGGGAGTAGTTAATTACGCCAATGAGATGAGTGGGTTTCAGCTCGGCCTGGTGAATTATGCCAGAAGCATGAAGGGTTTGCAGGTAGGACTTGTAAACATCATCAAGCAGGGAGGACAATTTCCGGTCTTCCCCATCGTCAACTGGTCATTCTAACGATCCCCGGAATACGTAGCGACCACGGACGGTGTAGACCAGGAGCCGTAGGCTCGTGGTCTACTTTCTCAAAGGTGTCACCGATGTAGGTTGGCAATTCACCTTAGCTTCACCACCGCCTCAGAGACAGAAAACTGTGGCCTGGTTTACCTAAAGGTGAACACTCCAAATTCCGCGCTTAAAGGGATGTTATCATCCGACCTCGGTTCCTGCTGGGTGATAACATCCGGCCCGAGCACAGAATAGATTGACATAATCACCCTCCCCCCTTGGGGGAGATTCGTATGAATGCTTCGCAGGGTTAGGGCGAGGGGGGTACAGAGAGCTAAAAAAGCAGTCGAGCCTTGAAGGTCAGGCATGGCGTCCAAGCGGACGCTTGCTCCTCTGGGCAGACGGATCCGTAGGATAGCCTCCTTCGCAAAAAAGCTTCGCCCATTCTAGGGTGGAGACCAAAGATAACGGTCAAAATCTATAGTGTCATTTTTGTCGAACTTTATACCTTCTTTTCGTAATAGCTCCTTTTGAATTTCATAACCGTGGCCTGGTTTCAGAGCTATCCGTCCCTCGCGGTTAACCACCCTGTGCCAAGGCAATTTTTCTTTACGAGCAGAGGCGTGCAGTATCCTGACCACCTGACGAGCCGCCCAGGGGTTACCCGCATACGCCGCAATCTGACCATATGTAGCGACCTTGCCTCGAGGTATCTTTTTGATGATATCTTTTACTCTCTCGGTAAAAGAAAAGCCGTCAAATGTTTCTTGTCGCTTTGCTTTCATGCTGTTCACTCTCGTAGGTCAAGCATGGCGTCCAAGCGGACGCTTGCCCGTCTGGGCAGACGGATCCGTAGGATAGCCTGCTTGACAAGAAAGATTGTAACCACCCTTTGGTCCGGCTTTGCTCACTACCCTGAGCTTGTCGAAGGGCGGGATGGTTGACCTACAAAGCTAAAGGTGAACACTCCAAATTCCGCTCTCAGACGGATTGTCCTATGGATCCTTCGGATTATCATCCGTCTTCCCTGCGGCTGGATGACGGAGACCCGTCCGGGATAACATCCAGCCGGAGCGCAATAAAATTCCCGTGAAGTTACGATTTTCCTACGTCTTCTGCGCCTTCTCGATCTTGGCCCAGGTGTCATGCAACGATACTGTCCGATTGAAAACGAGTTTTTTATTCGACGAATCAGGATCAACACAGAAATAGCCCAGTCTCAAGAACTGATAGCGATTTCCTGATGCTGCACCTCTTAGGCTTGGTTCGACACGGCACGAAGTCAATGTCTCCAATGAATTCGGATTCAGATTAGCTTTAAAGTCGGAACCCTCCTCTACGTCGTCTGGGTTGGCTTTCAGGAAAAGATGATCATACAAGCGGACTTCAGCTTCGAGGGCAGGGTCTGCAGAAACCCAGTGTAGGGTCCCCTTGACCTTACGTCCGGCTTTAGGAGCACCACTCTTGGTCTCAGGGTCATAACTACAGCGCAGCTCTACCACTTCGCCGGTCTGTTCATCCTTAACCACCGTCTCACATTTGATAATGTAAGCGTGTTTTAGACGCACCTCACGACCGGGGGCCAGACGGAACCATTTCTTCGGTGGGTCCTCACGAAAATCTTCTCGTTCGATGTACAGCACGCGTGAAAAAGGAACCTTCCGTGTCCCCATAGTCTGATCCTCGGGATTGTTGACTGCCTCTAACTCTTCGGTCTGGTCTTCCGGATAGTTGTCTATGACCACCCGAAGCGGGCGCAACACAGCCATCACACGCGGCGCACGCTTGTTCAAATCTTCACGCAGGCAGTGCTCGAGCAATGCGATATCAACCATACTATCCCGTTTGGCCACTCCGATGCGTTCACAAAAGTCTCGGATTGACTCTGGTGTGTAGCCACGTCTACGCAACCCACATATGGTGGGCATACGCGGGTCGTCCCATCCTGAAACATGCCCCTCCTCCACCAATCCCAGCAGCCTTCTCTTGCTCATCACGGTGTAGGTAAGATTAAGACGGGCAAATTCGATCTGCTGAGGATGATGGATGCCCAACTCGTTTAGATACCAGTCATATAGCGGGCGATGGTCTTCAAATTCGAGCGTGCAGACCGAATGTGTAATCCCCTCGATAGAATCTGACTGACCGTGAGCGAAATCGTACATTGGGTAGATACACCACTTATCACCTGTCCGATGGTGCGTGGCTTTGAGAATCCGATACATGACCGGATCGCGCATGTTCAAGTTTCCAGATGCCATATCAATTTTTGCGCGAAGCACGCGGGAACCATCCTCGAATTTACCGGCCCGCATACGTTCGAACAGATCTAAGTTTTCCTCGACTGAACGGTTACGATACGGACTCTCCTTGCCCGGCTCAGTCAAGGTGCCTCGGGTTTCCCGGATTTCATCTGCAGTTTGGTCGTCAACGTAAGCCTTACCTTTTTTAATTAACTGCACAGCGTACTGGTAGAGCTGTTCAAAGTAGTCTGATGCGTAGAACAGCCGATCACCCCAATCGACTCCAAGCCATCGAATGTCTTCTTTGATCGATTCCACGTATTCAACTTCCTCTTTGCTTGGGTTGGTATCATCGAAGCGCAAATTGAAAAGACCTCCATATTGGACGGCGATACCAAAATTGAGGCAGATGGATTTGGCGTGTCCAATATGCAGATAGCCGTTCGGCTCCGGTGGAAATCGAGTATGCACTCGTCCACCATATTTGTTTGTCCTCAAATCTTCCTGGATAATATCCCGGATAAAATCGGAGGGAAGAGTAGAATCGGTCTTATTCATACTCGTGGTTTTCTTCTCGTCTTTCTTTTTGTTGTTGCTTGGCTCGGTGTTCGGCGATTTCATAGCTTTCTCACCTCGATTTTAGGTGAAGTGGTGATGAATTTTCTCACATTTGCAACAAGATAATATAGCACTTTATAGTTCTTCACGCCAGAATAAAAAATTTAATAATTGCACCTTGCCAGAGATTTTGGGATCTTTTGGGTAATTAATTCAAACGAATTGTCCCAATCCTTTGTTGGTCACGGGCGCTGCATCTTTTATCGCCACATTTGATCCTCTCCTTGTACGTCTTTTCTGCTAAAGTCAAAATATGGGAAAACCAGCACCTAACTTAAGTTAGGTGCTGGCCCAACATTATTTTGTATTTCTTAAGAGAAACGCAGGGATTTTTCTGTTGACTAAATATGAGTCATTTGATATACTTTTGCGGTCAGCTTGAAGGCTGAAAAGACGGATTTGTTGATCAAGACAAAGTAAGCAAAACCCATATTATTTCTCACTCTATGCGGATTCCTCTCATAAGAAGGGCACGAAGTCTTCGCCGGTATCGCCAGATCGTCACCATTCTTTTGAAATATGGCTTCGATCAGGTTCTGGGCCAGATGAAGATATTCACCCGCCTCCGGGTAAGGAAAAAGGTGTTAAAGAAAGTGGTGGGGTTGGAGCAACTTACCTACGCCCAGAGAATAAGATTAGCTTTAGAGGAGTTGGGTCCCACCTTCGTTAAGTTGGGGCAGGTCCTCTCCATGCGCCCCTTTTTGATTCCATTAGAGTTGGTGCTGGAGCTGACCAAACTCCAGGATCAGGTAGGACCTTTTCCTTTTGTTCAGGTAAAGTAGATTGTGGAGAACGAACTTAAGGCTCTCCTGGAGGAACACTTCTCATCATTTGATACCATCCCCATTGCTTCAGCTTCTCTTTCCCAAGTGCACAAGGCGGTCACAAAAGATGGAAAGATCGTGGTGGTGAAGGTTCAAAGACCGGGGATCAAAGAGATAATCGATGCGGATATGGACATCCTCAAGGATCTGACAAACTTGCTGGAGAAGTATGTACCTGAATCCAAACAGTATGATCCCGGTGGAATAAGGAAGGAGCTGGAGAAATCCATCCGCCGGGAGATCAATTTCAACAACGAAGCCAGAAATATCGAGGTGTTTGGAGAAAATTTCAAAGAGGAAAAAAGCGTTTTCGTTCCCAAGGTTTTCTGGGAGATGACCACCTCCAAGGTTTTGACCATGGAGTTCATCGACGGGGTGAAGATATCCAATCTGTCTGAGCTGGAAAAAAGAGGAATAGATAAAAAACTGCTCGCCCGCATAGGGGGAGAGATGGTGTTCAAGCAGATATTTGAATATGGTTTCTTTCATGCAGATCCCCATCCAGGAAATCTTTTTGCACTGGAGGGGAACATCATCGCTCCGGTGGACTTTGGCATGATGGGAAGGCTTTCGGAAACTACCATGAATGAGCTGGCAGACCTTTTGATCTCCGTGGTCACCTGGCATCCGGGTGGAATAGTCAAAGTCTATGAGGATATGGAGGTGGTGGGAGAGGAAGTCAACCTAAGAGCCTTAGAGGCAGACTTGGCTGATTTTCTTTACAAATATCATAAGATTCCAATCTCCCGCCTGGATATGAAGACCTTGATGAATGAAGCTTTTGAGATAATTCGCAGGTACGATATTCAAATCCAGGCTGAGTTGATGCTCTTCTCCAAAGCTCTGGTGACCTACGAAGAAGTAGCCAAGATGCTGGATCCGGAATATGATCTGGTCACCCAGATGATCCCGTACGTAAAAAAGTTAGCCTATCGCAAGTTCAAACCAAAAGCACTTCTCAGAGACCTGTTTACTGCTTCGGTTGATCTACGTGATCTTCTGGTCACATTTCCGTTTGAGTTGAAAAGAATCATCCAAAAGTTAGGTAGGGGTCGCCTCTCCTTTACCTTTCAACATAAAGGTTTGGATAAGCTGATCTTGGAGTTAGATCGTTCTTCCAACCGTATCTCATTCAGCTTGGTCATTGCCGCCATAATCGTGGGTTCTTCTTTGATTATGCGTCTGGAGACCAAATACACATTATTCGGCTATCCTTTGTTTGGGATATTGGGTTATATTTTCGCGGGAGTGTTGGGGGTGTGGCTGGTAATAGCCATCTTAAGATCAGGAAAATTGTAACCTCACCCCCTCTATCCCCCTCTCCACACTTGTGGAGAGGGGGATAGAGGAGGAGAGGTCTAACGACTATGAAAGATAACAATCCTAAATGGCAACATCCTGGTGGCAAGCTCCGGGAACTTGGTGCAGACAAACTGTCAGATGCCGAGCTTCTCTCTATTCTGATTTCAACCGGGGTAAAAGGCAAATCTGCCGAAGAGATTGCGAAAGAGATCTTAGAAAAATTTGGCTCTTTTAAGGGAATGGCAAATCAACCTTTAGAGAAATTTTTGGAGATCAAGGGACTTAAAGACGTAAAAATTATTCGAATAGCGGCAGCCTTTGAGATTGCCAGAAGAATAGTTAATCAAGTTGTTGAAGAAAATGACAAAATCGAAAATACCAGGTAAGAGGACTAAGATACCGAGTCCATACGGTAGGACGGCGCAGAAAACGGAGTGGAGTGCCACAGCAGTGATGATGCACTGGATGCGGGAGATCATCCAAAAAAACAACTTGGACTTAGGTTATCCTGATGTTGAGACCATAGGAAAAGACAGGAAAAAACCGGATATCGTAATTTACGAAAGCCGGCGAAGCAAGAATATCCTTTGTGTAATCGAAGCCAAGCCTCCTTATTATGATGTTTTCGATGAGAAGCAACTTAAAGAGCCGGCGCGTGTCAAAGCAGTAAAACGAAGGGCAAAATATTTTGTAACCACCAATTTCAAACAACTAATCTGGTTCAATACTGAAAAGGTAAATGCCAATAAACCAGAAGAAGAACAGGTGGTGGATAAATATCCGTTGTCTGAACTTCAAGATTTGAACTCAATTGAGGAGACAAGATATAGGGAAAACATTAAAAGAGGGCTGAAGGCTTTTCTCTTAAAGCTATACGCAGTATACTCTGGTAAAGAACCAGAGCCCAAGCAGGCTATAGATGAGCTTCTGGTTTTCAGACTTCACGAAAAAATCGAACGTCTTTCCGGGTACTATAGAGGACTAATCGAGGACCAATGTCATAAAGAAAGTCGTTTTCTTAAAAAGCTTAAGAGATGGTTTAAAGAGCAACAATGGAGCTTCGCCTGGCAAATCCATGACTTTGAGAAAGCGGCAAGACAGACTGCCTACCTTCTGATAAACAAAATCCTTTTCTACGAAGCTCTTCAGTCAAAAAGACCAGATAAACTGGACCCTTTAGAAATTCCTGAAAGTCTTACTAAAGCATCGCGCCTTCAGAAAACGCTTCAAGGTTTCTTTGATGAGGTGTTGGAAATAGATTATGAGACTATTTATACCACCGACTTCATCGATACGGTCGCTTTTCCTGATTCCAAAGATGTGGTGAAGGAGATAAAGGAGCTGGTTGGCATCCTCAAGAAATATGACTTCTCGAAACTGGGTTATGACATTATTGGAAGGATCTTTGAAAGACTTATCCCGGGTGAGGAACGACATAATCTGGGGCAATATTTTACCAATCCGGATGTAGTTGATCTCATCTTGCGCTTTTGTCTAAAACACGAAAAGGACAAGGTGCTTGACCCAGCTTGCGGTGCTGGAACATTTTTGGTAAGGGCATATCAACACAAAAACCTAATGAATCAAAGGCTTTTGCATGAAGATACCCTGGCGACTCTTTGGGGAAATGATATTGCTAAATTTCCAGCCCATCTTTCTACCATTAACCTTGCCATCAACGACTTGAGCGCAGAAAAAAACTATCCCAATATTCTTCAGGAGGATTTCTTTTCTCTGTTAAGTCAGCAAGAAGGCTTTGAACTTCCTAAGAAGTGGAGAATGGTCAGAGCAAAGACTTTGAGCCTCGAGGAACGAGAAGTCGAATACCCCGTTGGTTCGATTGTATTGTGGGCAATCCTCCGTATACCAGACAAGAAGAGATAAGCAAGATCGCCCCTCGTGAATTGGAGTTCAAAAAAGATGTGATCAAGAGCGCTCTTTTGGATATCAAAGGAAAAAAGATCGCCACAATCTCTAAAAGGGCTGGTATACACGCTTATTTCTTTGTTCACGGGATCAAGTTTTTAAAAGAAGGCGGCTATTTTGGTTTCATCGTATCCAACTCTTGGCTGGATGTGGATTATGGTAAAGGTTTGCAAGAGTTCTTTTTGAAAAATTACAAAATCGTCGCAATAATAGAATCAAAGGTGGAACGCTGGTTTGAGGAAGCGGATATTAATACCTGCATCGTCATTCTCCAAAAGTGCAGCGACCAAAAAGAACGAAAAGAAAATTTAGTTCGTTTCGTCTACCTCAAACAGCCTTTGCGTCACTTTATCCCACCGGCTCAGGACATGTGGGAAAAGCAAGTTGATCGGCTAAACGAAATAGATAAGTTAATCAAAACCATTCTGGCGCATAATGAATTTTATGAAAATGAGGATTTAAGAATCTTTCCCAAAAGCCAGAAAGAACTCTGGGATGAAGGATTTGACACAGAAGAAAAGAAATATCTTGGAGCCAAATGGGGAAAATACCTAAGAGCACCGCAGATTTTTTTCAAAATTTTGGAGAAAGGGAAAGGAGAATTAGTTCCGCTAAAGGAAATTGCCGAAGTGAGGCGTGGTTTTACCACCGGTGCCAACGAGTTCTTCTATCTGACCGAAGAGGAGATAAAGAAAAAAGGAATTGAGAAAGAGTTCTGGATGCACAAGGATGAAGAAGGTAATTGGATTCCGAATTATGTGATCAAAAGTCCACGTGAATGTAAATCTATCGTGGTGAAGCCAGAAGATTTGAAGCATCGAGTTTTGATGATTCACAAAGACAGAAAAGACTTGAAGGGAAAAAAGGTATTGAAATACATAAATGAGGGGGAAAGAAAAGGATTTAATAAGAGACCCACATGTGCAAGCAGAAGTAGATGGTATGAGCTCAGTGAAGTAAAAGCTGACGTAATATGGATAAAAGGTATCTGGGATAGACATTTTATTCCGGTAGCAGATTTTAAGCCATTTATTGACCAACAGTTATATGCGGCACGACCCGAAAAGAAAGCGTATCTCAAAATAATTGCTCCTTTATTAAATTCAACATACTTCGCTGTTTTCCAAGAGCTAACTGGAAGAGTAACTTTCGGCGAGGGAATATTGTGGATAGCAGTATATGAGCCTATGCAACTTTTCGTAATTGACCCAGAGAAAATCGCTATAGCAATTTCGACGAAACTTGTTGAAGCTTTCAATAAACTAAAGCAAAGAGATGTTGGCACAGTATTCGAAGAAATCGGCACTGAAAATCGTGATAAGGTTTCTTTGGATATGGTTAAGCCTGACCGCAGAGAACTTGATAAAATCATAATGGGAGAAATATTAGGGCTTACAGATGAAGAACAACTCGAGGTTTATCGTGCTGTGGTGGACTTGGTCAAGTCGAGGATAGAAAAGGCTAAAAGCCTTAAAAATAGGAAAAAAACTAAAGAGGGAATAGACATTGATCTATTGGCAAAGACCGTGATGGAAAAGATTGGCGAAGACACATTGGGTAAGTTTTACAAAGAGAAGATACTGGGCCGTAAGAACCTAACCAGTAGGAGCTTACCAAAAACACGGGGTGAAACTAAAATAGAAGCGGGTCTTTTTGGTTGGCGACTATATTCAGGCAAATCGCACATTGACTGCTCTTCTGAACTTGAAGCCCGCTATCTTAAGGTCTGGTCTGATATCGGGCTTGACAGAGTCAAAATGCCAAAAGACCGGGGCTATTTGGAAAACATTGTCTCCGACTTCGAAAGCATCCACAAGGAAAACGACAAAATTATAGAATCATATTTGGAGTCAATCATAGATGTTAAGACTCAAGCCAAGATTAGAGATCTAATCTGGCAGGAGATAATGACCTCATAGTTAAGACCTCTCCCCCTTTAATCCCCCTCTCCCCCGCCTCTGGCGGTATTTTCAACATAAAGTGGAGAGGGGTTCACCCTGAAGGGGAGATAGGGGGTGAGGTAGGAGACTGATTTGACCAAATCCGAAGTTCAGGCATTGTTGAAAAAATTTGTAAATATGATGAAAAAGACCTATGGGAAAAATCTGGTCTTTATCATTCATCATGGCAGTTGGGCTACAGGGGAGGCAAATTCGGAAAGCGACATCGATACGCTGGTCATGCTGGAGAAGATCACCAAAAAAGAGCTGGATAAGCTGAGAAATATATTAAATCAAGAGAGATTCAAAAAGATGACCGTGCTTTTGTTCTCCAGACTGGATATGGACAACTTCATTCCCTTTGCCCGCCATCAGTTCCACTACGGAGCAAAACTGCTTTATGGAAAATGCCCTCTTCCGGAGCCGACCAGGGAGGAGATGATAATTGAGATAAAAAAGATAGCAAATACGGTGGGTTACTGGAGCAAATTCTTGTATACTCATCTCCATCTAGCCGAGAATGTAGCCCGAAAAATGTATTGGAGATTCAGAGAGGCAATAATTGCCTTGAAGGTATATGTTCAGTGGAAAACAGGTGAATTTCCTGTAACTAAAAAAAGGTTAAAAAAGCTATTAGATGACCCCAAAGATAAAGAGATCGTTCGGATAATCGAGCAATGGGAAAAGAACAAGAAAAGATATGAAAAAGATCCTGATCCGCTTTTGATAAAAGGGCTAAATTTCTCCCAGAGGATTTTGAAAAAAATCGATTCCTCTTTTCAGAATAAACAAACCAGGCGGATTCGATAGATGCTCAATGCCTCATCCGTCTCTTCATTGATAATACTGCTTCTCTTGATATTAGGGTTATCATCAACAAACCTCATTCGGATGGAGTTGAAGCTCCCCCTCTCCATTTTTAGGTGCACACCAGATCCCTTAACTTGACGTTAGGTTCTGGTCGGGTCGGAAATCATCAGTCTCTCCAAGATTTAAAGATGGCAAAAGCCCTTGTGGCACGGACGCCCGGACGGGCGGTCGTCTGTCCGTAGGAAGGGTAGAGGTGCAACCTCCACCCTAACAGAGGAGCTTTAGGGTAAGATGCTATGGTCAATTTTCCCAACAGATGAAAAGATGAAACAGATAAAAGAAGAGAGGGGCTAAAAACTTTGTTTAATCTGTTAAATCTGTTGGGAATATATTCTGCGTTATTTGTGAATGGCGTCGGGAAAATCCGTATGGAATCCTTCGGAACAATTTCCCGATGCAACCTGGTTCTGAATTCCGATAAGAGGAATAACTTTTTTGTGCTCATCGGGACCTCTGATTAGACTATATCTAAATGCCTCTCAAGGGTCCTTGCGTGCATTTATTAAGGAGAGCACAAAGTTGTTTACGTTTCGGATGGGATAAACCCATTTTGTTTTCGTTGCTTAACCCTTTCCCAGAAGCAAACTATTTAATGCTCTCAGTAATAAATGAACATGGTGGATTAACGAAAGGATCTCAGATGCTTCACCCTTTGGGGTGGACTCATTCACCAGATAGAGGGCGGGGTTCCGCACTCTTTGCAGAACTTATCCCCTGCCTCGGGGTTGGGTTTCCATAGCAATAAAGGCAGTTGTGATAGCAGGCAAACCATTGCCCGATATCGAGAGATTTGGTGCAGTGGCAATTCTCTCTTTGGCTTCGGTCCTTGGCTTTCGAGCACGCCTGGTGCAATGGATGAAGACCGATTAAAGTCTTCTCATCAATGCAACCTTTGGTGGTTAAGTCCGGAAGCACGCAGGTGGAAAGCTCCATACCCAGCTTTTCTGTTTTGGGCATCATCTGGTTTATGATGAATTTAACGATTTCTTCTATCTGATGGTCTACAATTTTGAATCCGTTTTTCCTCAGTCTCTTTTCCACCTTTTGGTAAAGAGTGACGTAAGAGACGATAACTCTTTTTATTCCCAAAAGATGCGCCCGAGAAAGTATTTCCCCGAATAGATTCATATCGATGTTATAGATGCGAATTTTGTCCTGATAGATCACATCTATTAACGGATCATAGCGAATAGCCAATCTCTGGGAAGACCCCAGAGAATCGATGATTTTGGGAAGTTGCGTAAAAACCTGATCTTTTGTTGGCGCGTAGGGCTCCAAAGCTGTCCCCCCTAATCCAGTAACGGTCAAGAGAACATAAATCTGACTTAACTTCTTCAAAACTTCCCTCAATTTCGGATGGGTAAGCATGTTTTGAGGGTTTTTAGTCCAGATGACTAAGGTGTGTATATTCTCTGTGCCGGTCTCTTCCAATCTTTCAACCAGAAAGTCCGGGTAGAAAGCAACTAAGTCCACCCTGCGGCTGGCAGAGATAATCTTCTTGTAATGAGTTGGTTTATTCATTATTGTCTTAATACTCAATGTATATCCATATTTTCTAAGCGAAAGTAAAAAAGCCCGCCTTAAAAGTCAAGTTCGTAATATTAGAGAACACCAGAACCTAACTTAAGTTAGGTTCTGGCTAAAAACAGAGCCACAATCTAATCCTGAACCTTAAGTTAGGTTCTAGTGCTCCATCAACAAAGTTTTCATAAGTTTTTAAATTTTAGTCTCAACAAAATGTATTATTAGTTGCTCTTGGACGAGATTGTCCTATGGATCCTGCGGACAGTCTGTGAACTTATTTTATTCGTTTGCTATAATATAGCCATAATTTAATCATGCTGGAGTGTCAGGCTTTAGCCTGACCTGTAACCTCTTGCAAGACAGAGAGTTTTTATATGGTTCACCTAAAGGTGAACACTCCATATTCTCCTCTCCAAGTAGTTTTTCAGAGATCTCTTATTCGTTTGTTATAATATAGCCACAATTCAATCATGAACCTTATCTACAAGGCGAGTTCTTTTGTTTTATGTTTTAACTTTTGTAGTGAAAGCAGAGATCCATAAAAACTTTGCTAAAGAGACCTTCCCGCAACAGGAATTTCAGAAGCTTTATATCGTATTGTTTATGCGGAGTTAGACAAAGATGCAAATGAAGCAAAACTTTTTTGCGAATATTTGCTATGAGTTGGTATATAAGGTGCCAAATTCCCTTGACAATGTTGTAACATCAACATATTTTGCAATTGGTTAGCATTCTTATGGAAAAAGTGCCAGGCGGTGCTAATTTATTGAAAGCAAGAAGATTATGAGGTAAGAGATGGCTTTTGAGAATTTGACCGAAAGGGAAAAACTTATTCTTCAGTCCTTGATCAACTATTACATTGCTACCGCTGAACCGGTGGGCTCCAGAGTGGTGACACGAAAATACAAGTTGGGGATAAGCCCAGCCACGGTAAGAAACACCATGCAGGATCTGGAGGAGATGGGACTAATTGCTCAGCCTCATACTTCAGCCGGAAGGGTTCCCACGGATAAAGGATACCGGGTGTATGTTGACAGCATGATGGGAATGGAGGCTCTTACCCCTTCTGAGGAAGACCAAATCAGGAGGGAGATATGCGCAGATTATGCCGCAGTAGAGGACATCTTAGAACAGACGGCCAGAGTGCTGGCCACGGTCTCCAAACAATTAGGGTTGACCATCGCTCCCCGCTTTGATAAGGGTATTCTGACCAGCATAAATCTGATTCCTGTGGCGGAAAAAAAGATTTTAGTGATTCTGGCGGTCAAACACGGATTGGTCAGGACTGTGCTTTTGGAAGCCGAATCCTCTATTGACACAGAGCAGGTGGAAAAAACTGCCAGCATCCTGAATGAAAAGCTATGTGGTCTCACCTTAGGAGAGATCAAGGATTCCATCGATCTGCGGCTGAAAGAAACGTCGGCTGACGATCCCAAGCTGATAAAACTCTTTTTGGACTCAACCGACAATCTCCTAAACTTCACCGAGCCAGACCAGATGCATTTAGGAGGAACCACCAATATCGTGGATCAACCTGAATTCAAAGACAGAGAAAAGTTAAGAAGCTTGATCGAAGTGCTGGAGGAGAAAAAAATTTTAGCAGAGCTCGTCTCCACTAAAGGAATCAAGGAGGGAATTACCATCACCATAGGGAAAGAGATAGAAAGAGGGGAGATGCAGTCGTGTAGTTTGGTCACCTCGCCTTATCAAGCGGGAAAAGTAAGAGGCACCATCGGAATAATAGGTCCCACCCGGATGAGATACTCCAAATTGGTTTCACTGGTGGAATATACGGCTAAACTTTTAAGTGAAATGCTTTCTAAGTAAAAAAACTCATCTATATCCATTTTGAGGAGGATACTCTAAGTTGGGAAAAGAAAAACATCCAGAGAAAGATCAAGAAAAGGTCGAAGAACAGGAATCGCAATCGGAGGTTGTAAAGAAAGAGGAACAAAAAGAACCTAAGCCAAAAACGGAGGCCGATCCTTTAAAAGAGCGGCTTGCCAAAAGTGAAGAGCAGGTGAAGGAATTGGAGGATCGGCTCCTGAGGCTGGCGGCGGAGTATGACAATTACAGAAAACGCACTGCCAGAGAGTTTGAGTGTTTGTGCCAAAATGCCAACGAGAATCTGATCCTAAAGCTTTTAGACACTCTGGACAATTTTGAGCGGGCTTTCGATTCTGCAAAAGCCTCCAACGATTACCAAAACTTCCGTGAAGGGGTAGAACTGGTTTATACTCATATGAAGGACATCCTGACCAAGGAGGGTCTGAAAGAAATTGAAGCTATTGGAAAACCATTTGATCCCAACTTTCACGAGGCGGTAACCCAGGCGGAGAGCGACAAATATGAAGAGGGGATGGTAATGGATCAGATGACCAAAGGATACATGCTTAATGATAGACTTTTGAGAGCTTCTAAGGTGGTGGTTTCTAAAGGAGAACCGAAAGAGGGAAAGGAGAAAGAGTCAGATGAAATCAGCTAAAAAAATTGCTATAAAGCTTTTGGATGACCTGCCTGAGGAAAAATTGAAGGAGACGATCACTTTTATAAAATTTCTTCAGCAAAAAGAGGAATGGGAAGCGACTGAGGAGATTCTTTCGGACAAAAAGCTTAAAGCCGCATGGAAAAAAGGGAAGAAGGAGGTAGAAAACCGAAAAACCGAGGATTGGGAAGGTGTGAAAAAGCGACTATTTGCCTCCAAAGGAAGGCCCCTGGCGAATAAACGATGACGGCGCTGACAATAGTGAACATAGTTGTTCTTCTGGCATTGGCTGCGTTCACCTATTTTTACATGAGGCATACCGGACGCTTGGCGGAGGAAACTCGGAAGATGGCTCACGATACCAAGCGAATGGCAGACATTATGGCTGAGGAATTTGAGTTAAGAACTGCTCCGTTTATAGTCAGAGAAGGAGACCAGTTACCCTGTGAGTTTCCATCAGCGGCAATTGGTCCTAAGATATTTAAACCGAAGATTACGAATATAGGATTTAGACCTGTTCATATAGTAAAAATCGTTTTGGAATGGTGGTATAAAAAATCACCTTCTGAAATCTATCTAAAACCGACAAATATAGATTATGTTTTGAGAATTAATGATCCCAAGGAATTTAGGATACCTTTCAATAAAGGCGATATGATAAAAGACGAAGAAAGTAAAAATTTAGATTTCCCTCAATTGCGGGTATTAAGTGCTGGTAGGATATATGCTGTATATATAGATAAAAACGGAAATGAACAGAAAACAAGAGACCTCTATACGCTATAGAATCTATAAGGAATAAATATTTTAATTGTGGGATTCAAGGAGGTAACAATAAATGCCAAAAGTAATCGGAATAGATTTAGGGACCACTAATTCGTGCGTGGCGGTGATGGAGGCGGGCGAGCCGAAAGTTATACCCAACCCCGAGGGGATGAGAACCACGCCCTCGGTGGTGGCATTCACCAAAACGGGTGAAAGGTTGGTTGGTCAGGTGGCAAAAAGGCAGGCAATAACCAACCCGGAAAATACGGTCTTTTCCATCAAACGATTTATGGGGAGAAAACACAACGAGGTTCAGGAAGAGGAAAAGATAGTTCCTTTCAAGATCGTGGAGGCTCCCAATGGAGACGTTCGGGTGAAGATAAGAGACAAAGAATACTCTCCCCCGGAGATCTCTGCCATGATCTTGCAATCCATGCGAAACACGGCAGAACAATATCTGGGCGAGAAGGTGACTCAGGCAGTGGTCACCGTGCCGGCATATTTTAACGACTCCCAGAGGCAAGCTACCAAGGATGCGGGAAGGATCGCCGGGCTGGAAGTATTGAGGATAATCAACGAGCCCACCGCCGCCTCGCTGGCTTATGGCTTAGAAAAGAAAAAGGATGAAAAGATTGCCGTGTTTGATCTGGGTGGAGGCACCTTTGATATCTCCATTCTGGAGTTGGGAGAGGGAGTTTTCGAGGTGAGGTCCACCAATGGTGACACCCATCTGGGAGGAGACGACTTCGACCAGAGGATCATAAACTGGATGGCAGATGAGTTCAAAAAGCAATACGGCATCGATTTGACCAAGGATCGTATGGCTCTTCAGAGACTGAAGGAGGCGGCAGAAAAAGCCAAGTGTGAGCTTTCCACCACCATGCAGACCAGCATTAACCTCCCCTTTATCACTGCCGATTCCAGCGGTCCCAGGCATCTGGATCTTACTTTGTCCCGCGCCAAGCTGGAGCAACTGGTGGATGATCTGGTTCATAGGACGGTTGAGCCATGTAAGCAAGCTCTAAAAGATGCCAAACTTTCACCGGGAGACATAGATGAGGTAATCCTGGTGGGTGGGCAGACCCGAATGCCCAAAGTTCAGGAAGTGGTGAAGAGCTTATTTGGCAAGGAGCCACACAAAGGAGTCAATCCGGACGAGGTGGTGGCGGTGGGTGCTGCCATTCAGGCGGCAGTCCTCTCCGGCGAGATGAAAGACGTCCTTTTGTTGGACGTCACCCCTCTGTCCTTGGGGATCGAAACTTTGGGTGCAGTGATGACCAGGTTAATTGAAAGGAATACCACCATACCCACCAAAAAAGGTCAGATATTCTCCACTGCCGCAGACAATCAGACCGCAGTGAGCATCCACGTTCTTCAGGGTGAGCGGGAGATGGCAATAGATAATCGAACCTTAGGTCGCTTCGATCTGGTGGGAATCCCACCTGCCCCCCGCGGAATGCCGCAAATTGACGTCACCTTTGACATAGACGCTAACGGTATTGTCCACGTCTCCGCCAAGGACCTGGGAACCGGCAAGGAACAGAGCATAAAGATACAAGCCTCCAGCGGATTATCGGAGGAGGAAATTCAGAAGAAGGTGAAAGATGCTGAGGCGCATGGGGAGGAGGACAAAAAGAAAAAGAGCCTGGTAGAGGCAAGAAACAAAGCAGATCAGATAATCTACACCACCGAGAAGACTTTAAAAGAGTACGGAGACAAGATTTCTGAAGATGAAAAGAAAAACATAGAAGAAAAAATCGAGAAGGTTAAGCAGACAATGAAAGGCGAAAGCGCCGACGAGATCAACCGCTCAATTGATGAGTTGATGCAAGCCTCGCACAAGATCGCAGAACAGATATACAAACAAACCCAAGCCCAGCAACAACAGGCAACCTCACAGGAGCCACCCAAAGAAGAGAAAAAGGAGAAGAAGGAAGACAAAGGCAAAGAGGGAGCAATGGATGCCGACTTCGAGGTGGTGGATGATAAGTAGCGGATTGAGAACCCATGTTCTTGATTAGGAAATGCGCCATGTATACAAACAAGATTCTTAAAAAAATGGAGACGAAGCCATGTCAGAGTTCACAATTTTATCCATAGGAAAATTAAAGCCCAAAAAGGTTTCAATTGATCATCTCTACCTGGATCCGAACAATCCACGATTCATGGGGGTTGAGTCCACCAATGTTACCCCAAAAAACAAATATACCCATCCCAGAGTTCAAGAGAGGGCTCTAGAAAATATGAAGAATTATGGAATAAAGGAATTGAGAGAAAATATCGAGGAAGTAGGATTCTTACCTATTGACAAAATGGTTTTTGCTGAGATAGAAGCAAAGCCGAATGAATATTATGCCATAGAGGGAAATCGCAGACTGGCTGCTATAAAGTGGCTTCTAAAGGAGCACGAGGTTGGAGAAATAGCGGTTAAGCCGAATATTCTAGCCACCCTAAAAGAGTTAGAAGTTTATATTTTAACTGACTTTTCGGATTTGGGACGAGCACAAAATCTACTCCAAGGTATTCGCCATATGGCAGGAATCAGGGATTGGCGACCATATCAGAAAGCTAAAGTCGTTGATGAATTAATGACCGAAGGGAAGATGGCCTCAGAAATTGCAAGAATGTTCGGAACAAACCCCCAAACCGTGATGAGATTGTATCGAGCTTTCTTGGCGTTTGAAGAATTCAGAAACGACGAAGCTTATGGCGAACATTGGAATGTAGAATTGTTCAGAATGTTTGATGATGTGATGCGGAGGCCCAGGCTGCGAAACGACTGGCTTGGTTGGGATGAAGACCAAAGAAAATTCAAAAACGTGACGGAACTTGAATATTTCTACAAATGGATCATTTATGACCCCGAAACAAAAGAGAGAAAGATACCTGGTGCAAACTACATTAAGGACTTGGATGAGGTAGTGGCACACGATAAAGCATTGGAGTATCTGAAAAACGAGGGGGCAACTTTGTCTTCGGCGCTCGCTATGTCGAAAAAAATCCCGCAGGTGTCTTGGAGAACACAAGTGGAAGAAGCCATAATGGCCTTGAGAAAGATCGAAGCATCGGAACTGGAGCACCTAAGCAAAGAGGACATAAAAAGGTTCCACGATCTCAAGAGCGAGATTGCCAAAGCGTTAGAGAGAGCTAGTAAACTGAGTAAATGAGATTATGCACAAATCTGGGAAACAAATCGACAAGAATAGAGTATTCTTGTACATAAAGAGTAGCTTTGACTATCGGCGATCTATTGCCTTGGACGAGTTAGTGCAAAATGCTATCAGAAGTTTGTATTTCCAGGGAAAGAGCGATCCACGAATTGACGATCATATTGAGGGAACCAAATCAGTTATCAGACGACGTGTAAATAAAGAAATTGAGAACTATAATAAATACAAAACTTACCTCCGATTCTATTGGTCCCCTGACGATGAAGACATTTTGGTTGGTTGCGCTTATCCGTTACCAACTGATGACAAGGCGGAACGCGTCAAGAAACGGATTCTAGGCAACGCCTTTCTACTGGAACGAATTTTAACTGATCTTGATGCTCTGAAATTTGAAACTCTATGCAAACGAATACTCTGCGAGTTGGGTTGTCAGTTTGTGGGAGAAACGAGAGCAACAGCAGATGGCGGAATCGACTTTTTTGGGACTTTGAAGTTTCTCAAAATCTCGGATAATCCCTTCTTTGAGAAGTTCAGTCTTGTTCCAAGTACAAAAGTGCACTTCATAGGACAGGCAAAACGCTATTCACATACCAACATAATTCGTCCGCAGCATATAAGAGAATTTGTAGGGTCTGCTTTGGTGTTGAAATTTTCCCAGGGGTGGGATTTGGGGAAGGAACTAGCTATCGAGAACCTTCCCTCGAAATTCTTGTCACCTTCCGACCCTATCGTTTGGCTATTTTTTAGTACGTCCTTTGCAACGCAACGTGCTAAGCAATTGGCGAACAAGTTGGGTATACATTTACAGGATGGAGAGGACTTGGCGAGATGGATCGCTTACAATCCTTTGTTAGGATGTAGTCAAGACGAGGATGAGTTAGAGAGCGAGTTGCTCAGATGGGTTGAGTCAGCCGAAAGTCAAAGCTAACTACCGCGCAGGTTTGAAGTATAAACTCACATATTGGTAACATAACTGAAAAGGTTTTGTCTTGACAAAATATTTGCCTCAAGTATATTATGCTGAGAGACGTATGAGGATATGTCCCGCTGCTATTCTGACTGCAAATGCACGTTTAGATTTTATAATAAAGAGAGCTTCGCCATTTGCCGAAATGTGTGGTGAAGGAAGTTTTCTTTTCATTGAGAACTTGCTCAAACGGGAGTGCACCAACTTGCTGGTGCGGTTTTCCTCGAGAGTTATGTGTTGACGATATAAGAACATTTGGATTTCAAGAAAGCGAAAGCAAGCTTTCGCACTCCAAAAACAGGCGGCTTAGCCAAGGGGTAAGGCGACGGTCTGCAAAACCGTTATTCTCCGGTTCGAATCCGGAAGCCGCCTTTTTTTGGTTTATAGTTCACAGCTCATGGTTCATAGTAAAAACCCTTTACAATGATACAAAAAATCGAGCGTGATATACGGAGTTTTCTCAGGACGAATGCGGATGAAGCTATCGTCAAGAAGTATGCCAAATACTTTAAAGAAGGATATGATCCCTATGGAGTAGCCGGGGAGAAGTTACATCCTAAAGTAGAGGAATGGTTCAAGATATGTAAGGAAAGATTAACCCGCAGGCAGCTTTTGTCTTTGTGCGCTCATTTTATGAGTTCAGGCAAGTATGAAGAAGCCAGTATCGCCATCGGATTCATGGTCAGGCTGAGAGATAAGTATAATAAGAGTTTGTTCAACACCGTGGGCAAATGGTTTGAGAAATACATCATCAACTGGGCAAATTGCGACGTCGCCTGTCACACCGTGTTATATCCATTTCTGGCAGATAAGGTAATTGGCTTTAAAGATTTGCTTGCCTGGACAGATTCTCCGTATAGATGGAAAAGACGAGCAGTACCGGTAACTATGGTGGAGGACTTCCACAAAGGCGGGACGGCTAATGTGGCACGAGCCATTCAGATTGCCAGAAAGCTGATCCTGGATCCGGAGAGGGTAGTTCAGCAGGGAACCGGCTGGCTTTTAAGAGAGGCATGGAAAAAATCACCCAAAAAGGTGGAGGATTTCCTGTTCAAGTGGAAAGATCACGCTCCCAGGCTGATCATTCAATATGCCACCGAGAAAATTGATAAGGAAAAGAGGAAGAAATTCAGACGAGGTTGAATTAGCTTCTCCCAAAACGGAACTTTCCGTATTGCACCCCCACGGGACAAGATGTCGCAATAACTTTTTTAATCCCTTGCTTTTTTTCGTTATTCTCTCTAAATTTCTTTTGTGGGCGGTTGAAGGGTCCATGAACTATGAACCATAAACCATGAACCGCTTTACGGTGTGGTTGGGTGGACGATGAACCATGAACCGTCAACTGTGAACCGATTTTCGGCGTGGCTGGGCGGACGATGAACTGTGAACCATGAACTATTAACCGAAGTACCCGCCGGAGTGGCGGAATAGGTAGACGCCTGGGACTTAAAATCCAATCAGGGGCTCTTTATAACTTTTTGTCCTTCAACGTAATAGCATATCAGAGTTAAGATTACCTTAATTTTCTCTTGTATCAATTTGGATGATTTTTTATCAATTTGGACTAATTATAGTCACAATTTGGTCACAAAGAGCATAGAAATAAAATGTGAGTGTAAGAGCCTAGCCCTTGCTGTAGCTGAACCGGTGGCACAGAAATAGTTACGACTTAATCTAACTACTTAAGAATATCGATTCACTATGATATTGGTTGAGGGCCTAATTATGTTACATCGCTTCAAAAAAATCTTCAAAAAGTGTTACTTCAATTTAAGAGCCCGTTTTATCCCAAGACACAGAATCCGTGGAATCTTTGAGGAAGTCACTTTCTAATGATGAAGAATTCCTCCCTACATCTCCACTCTACGCTTTCTATTTCAATACTTTAATCCTCATCTTTCTTACTCCAAATTTCATAGCCTCCTCCCTTTCTGACAAACACAAATCTATCTTCTTTCCTCTTATTGCGTTGCCGGTATCCTGAGCCTTCCACCATCCCAGGTCATCAATCCAAATCCAGGCATTGAGGGGGATTACCGTTGGATCCACAGCAGCGGAAAAATAAGGTTTGGCCAAAGCTCCCGTTGCGGTTAAACCTGAATATCTCCCTTCCCTGGGGTCAACGGGCAGATAAGCGGTGGCAGTATACTGTTCGTGTCTGATATATCTCAAGAGTTTAGTCTCTCTCTCCTTAAAGGCAGCTAACTTTTGTTGAAGACTGTCTATTACTCCTAAAAGCTCTTCGTACAAGAAGCCCTGCTCCGGCACAGACTCATGAACATCCTGAGAAGCAAAGAAAATGAGAGTTAATATGGTTAGCGCGATTATTATCGGTATCTTTTTCGTTTTAGTTTCCATAGAAATATTCACCCCGCATTGACATTTCGCTTCACCGATAAAAAATTATAAGGTGGCTTAGGTCCAGTGCACTCAAACTCTAACCCCTTTTCTTTGTAATCTTCCTCAAGAAACCTAACCACCCTGATGAAATCTTCTCTTCTTTCTTTAGAAACCAAATAAATAGAATCAAGAACCATAGCTTTTCCTATGGATTCTGCGGACTTTTTCTGATTCAATTCTTTGGGAGGGATTTCATTTAGTTTAGCATCCTGAGTTTGTTTCCTTAGCCATCTGAAGCTTTTTTGTGTGCATTCGTGTAGTTTTTTATTTAGCTCATCCTGGACTAATTCCTCTTCTTTTGTTTCGGCGTTGGTTTTAGATACAAAATCCTTCATCCGCTTGAAATCCACGTAGATCTTTACTTTCCACTCTTCTTTATCCCTTAATGTAGTGGAAAGTTGTTGAGATGCTTGTTCCCTCGTTTTCATTATTTCCCCCTTATCTTCTTCTGTAAAAATAAAGAAAAGACTTCGAAGAATAACGGTTGTAGAATCTATCTTTGTCTATATCTTCTTCGTAACAATTTTTTTGGTTCACTTGACTTGGACGGAATCAGAGGGGCAAGACTCGACTTTTTCCTCTTCTCTTTGATGGCATCTTTTTTCCAGGAAACTCTTTTCTTACGTAGTCTGTCATCTCATTTATCTTTTCATCTACTGCGTCCTTTAGGAAAAGGGTTCTCCTCACAGCTAATGCATATTTACCCGCAGCATGATGAAGTCCTGCCAGAAGAGCCAATGCCCCCTTTCGAGTGAGCTTATGTCTCGGAGCAGTCTTATGTGTTCCCCCATTAGCAGGAACCTCTTCTAAGAAACTTTTCCTGACTAAGTAGTTCAATAAATGTGCCGAATACTCGGTACTGATTCCCATTCTGGTACTTATCAAAACCTTATCCACTTCCTTTTCCTCTTTAGTTATTCTTAAAATCTCTGTTTCATTAGGAGTAGGCACTTTTTGCTCCCATTTCTCTTCTGTATTTTGTTTATCCATCCATTTTTCTTACCCAAAAAAGCCCATCCATCTTTCATACCCCGGGTCTCTAAATCACTCAAAAGAAATCATATTTTTTATAACCTTTGCGTTTCTCATACTATCATATTCTACACAACCAGTTCTTTTTTCTCCACCTTAAGTCTTCTCGTTTATAAAATGATCTCTTCTCCTTTCATCTAAGAAACCTGCTTTTCCTGCCTATGTTCCCGCTCCCAGGCTCTGGATTTTTCGTCCCAGTCCACCATCACTCCATATTTTAACATGGTCTCCATACCAGCTAAAGCCGCCCTTAGGTTAACGCCAATTAAAGGAACTCCCGCTACAGACACGACAACATCTGCGTAAATCACCAGACCCTTGTCCAGAATTCTATCCAATAGGTCGACCAAAGTTGCATTCGTATTTCGAACCGGCTCCACTTTTCTTCTCCTCTTTACTTAGCCAAAAGCAACAAAGCTATAAGGGGGCCAGGGCCCGGTAAAACGGACAGCGAACCCTTCTTCAGAATAAATTTTTTCTAACTCCTCGCCCAGCTCTTTGGACTTTTCCTTATCTACTAAACAGGATAGGTTCATTAACATCGGCTTTTTCTCGTTCCTTTTTGTCTTCTCCACTTTAATCTCGTCAACGCACTTTTTAATTCTAGCATAAAAGTCCTTAAAATAAAGATCCGCCTTTTCCTCCATCTCCTTCTTCAGAAGATTCTCCAATTTTTGCTTAAGCATATAAGCCATTCCCTTAGGCTTCGATTTTATGTCTTGATTTAGTTTTTTGATCTCCCCATTCGTTTTTCCTATTTCATCCGCTATAAACTTAGGATCCCAGAAAATTTGAACCCCATATTCGGCTTTGCCTCTGATTTTATCCATTTTTTCTTTAAGATTCGGATACTCTTCTTTTAACCAGTTTTTTATGTTCTCCTCCGGACTTTTATCTTCTTCACCTTTGATGATGGTATCGAAACCAAGTGGGAGGACCGCACCAAATCTCTCCCAGGCAACCTCCACCACTTTCTCATGGGTTATCACCCATCTTTTTACGACTTCGTTGTCCTCTGATTTATAGGGTTCAGAAGGACAATTATGCACCACTGCGCATAAGGCGCCCGAGGGTATAGTGTAAACCTCTTTGCCATCCAAACCGATCTTACCTAGATCTACTCTTTTTCCACTATCTGCTATACAGTAAAGATACCTTCCCTCATTTTTGCTTTCAGCTTTCTCCTCATTTGCCGCGACAACTTCTGGCTTATTGGCATCCAACATATTCAAAGCCTCCTCTATAGCCTTTTCACTTGTTTCTGACCAACTTCCTCTCTCCATCTTTCCGGGTTTATCATCTTGTCTAATACATCGTCCACTATGCTATCCAACCCATCTCTTACACTTTGAACCGCTTGAGTAATTCCTTGCTCTTGTTTTATCTGTTCAATTGCCTTATCCAAATCCATAAGTGCCTGACCCAGTCTCTCAAGCTCATCTTCTTTTAAGCTTCCGCCTTCCATCCTTTTAAAAGCTTGGATCTTTAGTGCGTCTCTTATGACTTCCACTAAGGCAATGACCAATCCTAAAACGCCATGCTTTAGATTATCTGTATCTATATCTATCATATTCAATCTTTTGCGATTTTGATCTCTAAAACTCCTTTTCTAAAGATCTTCTCCGGTTCACCCTTTGGAGCATAAGGTAAAACTACTTTGTGCTCTGGCTTCCAACCAGGTGAATTGATCCTGATGATAAGTGTGTCTTTTTCTAAAATTGTCTTTATCTCCCTTTCAGCCGCTCCCGGTAATTCAGCAATTATTCTTAAATGATCCTTTTCATCAAAGACATCCACCACAGGCTCTTTGGGTTTTGGAGGGGGAGGTGCAGGCGGTTTTTTCACCTTCCTTCGAAACGAAGGTTTTTCTTCCTGGACTAAAGTTCTGGTAGAAAAACTGCTTTCAATATAGGGGCCTCCATCACCTGTTCTTTTTAGCGGCGCTTCCTTCAGCTTACGCTCAATTTCCTGGTTAACCTTCTTTAATCTTTCTTTAAAGGCAGGTGATTTTTCCAATCCTTTTATCAAACCACCCAGTCCCGGAATGATCTGGCCTACCCCTTTGAGCACACCTTCTGCCACTCCCTCGGATTCCTCTTCACTTTTGGTCTCTTCTGACTCCCTCATCTTTTCGTCAAGCTCCGGTTTTCTTTTCTTTTGATGGACTTTTTTCTTTTCAGGTGATTTTTTCATATGTTATCCTCCCTTATACTAAGAGTTTTGTATTTTGGGTGAAATTATCGCTTGATTTACTTAGTCATTTCTGTGGCGATTTGATCTTTCACCATCTTACGGCACAGTTGCCTCTGCTTTTGCCTTAGCACTTATCCAGCCACACCAGGGACAGCCAGTGGTGATAAGCTGCTCTGTGCTAACCCTCTTCTCACACTGAGGACACTTCTCCTTGATCACACGTGCGTCCTTCCAAGCTTCAGTTTGCAAATTAGTTCCTGAGGGAAACTCCAAACCATACTTAGCGGCTGTCTCAAATGAGGCCAAAGCTGCCCTTATTTTGATACCCAAAAGTTCAACTCCAGCCGCAGACACCATGATATCGGCATTGATCACCAATCCCTTATCCAGAACTCTATCTATCACATCCGCCAAGGTGCCGGTGGTCTCTCTGGTTGCCTCTAAAGCCATTGCAAATCGTCCTTTCTGGGAATTTAGTTTTTAACTAACTGCTTTTTATACAACATCTGAATCTCATAAGACTTTTCAACTTCGGATTTTCTATCCGATTCTCTTTTAGCTCGCTTTTCCTATGGATCCAGAATTCGGACTCTCTTTTCTTCCTTGTAGAACGCATCCCTCCTAATTTAATTGCTTCATTTAACACAATCTTATACTCTGCAACACTGATTTCAAAACTCCGATGCCTTTTGCCTCCTTCTTCTCATACATAACCTCAGAGAGCTCAGTTAATCTGTCAATTCCGTTGATTTCATGGGGGAACAATGGAATTTCACTGATCAGATAATCAGAGAATTTCCTCTTAGCCTCTTGGATATACTTCTGTTGTTCCTCCATCTTCGGAGCGCAAAATCTACATTCAGTCCGTGGAATAAGCATGTTGAGCACGACCTGTCGGCAGGGAATTTCGAGTCTCTCGAGAGCGGAAAGTAGCCTTTCTGTCTCCGATATGATCATGGCTTCCGGAATAGTGATAGCCACAAACTCAGCTTTTTCAGGATCTGTAAGTGTTTTCTGTATTCTTTTGATGCTCTTGGATAGAGAAAGAAGCTCCTGAGCTGTCTGGTTTAACCCCATCACCTCTTTATATTTCAACAACAGTTTAAAGGTAGTTTTTAACCAGTCCCGGACCAGTGAAGGAAGCTCCAAAAAGCGAAGCAAATGCCCGGTGGGCGATGTGTCTAAGACATACACGTCATATTTTTCCTCTTCGCTAAGTTCCATGATTTTTTTCAAAGCCATGAGCTCATCCAATCCCGGAGGAGAAAGGGAGATAAGCTCGGTCATCACTTCACGATCAAACACTATATTCGCCTTATCACCCACAAAACTATCAAAGATCTCTTCTATCCCTTCCCGGTATTCATCCTTGAAATCCTCAACTAATTGGGTAGCATCTATCTCTAACGCATCCAGATTGCCGCAAGCATTTATGGCTGTTATCTTATTGCCAATTAAGCAGCCAAATGAATCGGATAATGAATGAGCCGGATCAGTGGAGAAGACCAACACCTTCTTTTTGGGATTTTGTTCAGCTATATATAAAGCCGAAGCCGAAGCCAAAGAAGTTTTGCCCACTCCTCCCTTTCCACCAAACAGGATGAACTGCAGATCCTTTTTGAAAATATCTGAAAGCTTTGAGTTCGAACTTGCAGGTCTATCATGAGTGGATATTTCGGTTGAGGATGGAACAACAGCAGTCGGTTCATATTGAGAAGTTTTATCAAACAGGGTAGAAGCGAACTCTTTCAGACCATTTATTCCCCGAATCTCCTCAGGAAATAAGGGAATTTTAAAAAGATTATATTCTTCAAACTTCCCCTCAATTTCTCTTATGTGCCCCTGTTGTTCCCTTCTTTTGGACAAGCAGAAAACGCACCCTTCCCCTCCTATGATCCGGTTAACGATAATGCTCTTTACCGGGATTTTGTGATTCTTCAGGGTAGAAAGAAGCCTCTCTGTCTCATTTATGCTCAAAGGCTCGGGAATGGTAACCGGAACAAATTCTGTTGTCTCGGAATTCTGAAGAAGTGTCCTTACTTTTCCTACATCCTCAGACATTGTCTCTAAGAACTCATCCGCATCGTCTTTTACATACCTGCCAGTAAATCGCTTGGACATATAACGATGTTTATGTTGCATTAAATCGAAGACGTCGACCCATTTGAGCATGTGCTCCGGCAAGTCCAATAACCTGATGGTGTGTCCGGTGGGCGCAGTATCCAAGATGACCAGGTCATATTCATTTGATTTTATGATGTCCGCCACCTTTATGATTGCCATGAATTCATCCAAGCCCGGCAGGGAAAGGTTAAGGAAATCGGCTATGTCCTGTTGATCGAAGTACGTACCCCGGTCAGCCAGCTTCTTTATCGCATCTCCGTGTTTTTCCTTGAAATCCTCAAGCAACGCTGGAGCATCTATCTCCAGAGCAGAAAGGCCAGGCACATCTCTTATGGGAGTGATTTGGTTGCCTATCCCAAAGCCAAAACTATCTCCCAAGGAGTGTGCCGGATCAGTGGAGACTAAAAGTATCCTCTTATCTTTATTAATCTGAGCCAAGTGTATGGCAGTCGCCGCAGCAGATGTGGTCTTTCCACTTCCACCCTTTCCACCAAAGAGTATTAATTTCAGGTCCTTGTTACTTAAGAAAGTAAGGCCGTTTTCTTGTTTCACTTTTCCATCTTTTAGCTAACTTCTTATTCCTGCTCTTCCGTATGTGTATCTATGCGTTTACGAAGCTTCTTGCGACCGAACTCCACCAATTCGCCTCTGCCGTTTAGTCGGGCTTCGTACGTTCCCAATATGTCCATCCCGTCCGGAATCGATTCCTTCTCGATCATCTCCACTGAGATACGCCAACCCTTGTCATCCTTTGAGGCACCCAAAGTTGAGGAGAGCTTCAGACCTGTGGCCTCGGCTAATTGATCTCGCGCTCGCTCGATTAATTTCGGCACTGTCATTTCCATCTTGCAGCCTCCTTTTAAAGTAAGGTTATATGCTTGTCTTAAGTTTTCACCGATCTCTATTCCTCATCAGCCTCTCTTAAAGCATTCAATTTTGCCTGCAATTTTGCTTCCTCCTTGTTATATTCCTCCTCGCTTATCTCGTCCATCTCGTAGCGCAGCTGGAGTTCCATTAGTTTTTCCAATGTATATTTTTCATCACTCACCTCTTTTTTTGCCATCTCATGTATCTTTTTGAAGATCCCCACAAGACCATTAGCGGGCAAAAGCAGTATGTCGTCTACTACCAGCATCTAATTCAACTCCATCTACATTTAAGTTTATCTCCAGACAGACAAAATTAAATGGAGGCATCCCTCCCACATATTTCAGCTTCACCCTTTGCCCGAACCTCTCATTTAGCTTATTCACCTTCTTATCAAATTCTGGCTCTTTGCTCCTCTTTACTAAAAAGGAAGCATTTAAAAGCATCCTCTCCCCGTAATTGTCAGCGACGACGTAATCCTCAGCTACTTCTTTTAAGATTCCCAGCGATACCGTCCTTGCTTTTTCCTTTTCCGTATTAAGCGCCGCCTCAACCATTCTTCCTACCTGGATTCGCTGATTATAGGTCTTCTCCGGAGGTTTGTTTATCAACTTTTCTTTCCATAGCCTGATCTCTTTGTTTTTAGCCAGAATATCTTGATAAATCAGCTTTTCATCAAATATAGCCTTCAACCCGAGCTCCAGCTTGTTTTGCATCTTCAAAAGCAGGTCTTTAAATCTTTTATAATCTCTTTTCAAAATTTTCTTAACCTGCACCTCATCATCCGCAATGGTGCAATATCTAACCGGCAAAACGGCAAAATCTTCCTTCATCACCGCCTCGATTGCCCGCTCGTGGGGTAAACAGTTTTCTCTGGAGACCGGATATTTTTTAATTGGAGAGTTGCTGATCACCGCTGCGATATCTTTGTAGCTTAAAGAACGCAGTTGGTCTCCTCTTTCACCCATGCCCAGGGGACCAAAGTTTTTCTCCGGGTCTCCTTCTTTAAAATCTATCACGCAATAGATATATTTACCTTCTTTATATTTACTTTCCTCAGCCATTTTTATCCCCTCTCATTCCTTTCCAAGGCTTTCCGTATGATGTCTTTCACTAACCTTAAGTCAAATGGCTTAGTGAGATAATCATAGGCACCTAATCCCATTGCCTGTTTTGCCGTCCTTAAGGTCCCGTAACCGGTTAGGATGATCACCTCCATATCTTTTTTTAGCTTTTTTAACTCACAAAACGCCTCTATTCCATCCATCCCCGGCATCTTTATATCCACAAGAGCCAAGTCAAAGCTATTTTGCGTTCCTAAGGAGATTGCCTCCACTCCATTGGTGGCGGTAAATACCTGATAGCCCTCTTGGGTTAAAAAATCTTGAAAAAGGTCACAGATCTCCTTTTCATCATCAACTACCAAAATAGTATGTTTCATTTTATCTCCTTTTTTTATCCTATGGATCCAGAATTCGGACTTTTCCTCTTTTTACTCTTCCCTTTTTCTCTTCTTTTCAGTTTAATCTCTAAGATTTGGTTCTGGTATGAGGTTTTCAAACTTCTCGGACTGGCTATAAAAGGCAATAGGATCTCCTTCTCATATCTTTTTGCTCCCCAGCTATCCTTAGCTTCAGCGGATATAAAAAGGATATCATCCTTTATTTTGCAATCAATGCTCCCTTCGTCTGCACCTGGCATTTCCGCCAGCACCACTGCCTCCTTTATTTCCTCGAAAACATTCACTACCGGTTCCTCAACTTTTTCTACCAGCAGGGATTTTTCAATTGCCTTTTGATGACGAATAAATCTTGGCCTGGTAGAGAAGACCCAGGTGCGCGGAGAAGCTACGGTAACCTTCTTTGTAAATCCATCTTTTGACCTAATACCACCTAAGCCTATCCCACCGACATCTATTTTAATCTCATCTTTTCTTCTGGGCTTATGTTCCATCGTGGTAATGTCGTGGATGCCCTTAATCCGTCTGCGGTTCATCATTTTTATAGCTTTCCTTAAACTTTATGGGCTTCTTTAAATGGTAGTCGATAGATTAGATAACTAACCTCTATATCTTTGGGTAACTTTTCGTCCACCCTATGTCTCATTCCCATGAAAAGAATCCCAACTTCTCCCTCCATTAACGTCTTACTGATCTTATTAGCAATGAACTCGTCCCTTCGTTGGAGTACATCCCTGGCTTTTTTTTCATATTTTTTAATGGCTTTTTCCTTTTCTCTTAAATTGTCAATTTTGGTGATGTCTTTGATATAGTTGTACTCTTCTAAAAGAAGCCCCGGATCCTCCGTCCCCACCAACTTTGCTCCCCATTGAATCAATTCTAAGATTATCTTATAATTTTCATTGCCCCCTTGAGCTAAATCAGATGCTATAGCTAACTCTTTATTACAAACTGGCAGTCCATCCTGATAGACTTTTGTCTTGTTGTAATCTAATCTCAACTCGAATATCTTTTGTCTTATCCCCCGCCACATGCTGTTGATCGCACCGGTATGTTCATCCCATCTTTTCGGACCATACCTTTTGATGTATTCCTTTTTTAGTGGCTCGGCTACCGAGCCCATATCCGCCTCAGTATGGATAACCGGAACATAGATTAGTTTTCTCAAGTCCTTTTCCTTTCCGGTTCCTCCGCAACTTTCAAAACCTTAATCAGAATAAAATCGCTAGCATCTCCCTTTCGCAGAGAACATGGACCGGATTGACAGTATTCAAGCAACAGTTTGTAAGCCTGGGTCAACTCATTGAATTCTTTATCAAAAGGGTTTGCCTGGGGATTTTGATCCGGATGATACTTAAAGGCCAGCTTTCGGTGTGCGCTTTTGATCTCTTTTGGGGTAATTTCTTCCCCCAATCCCAATATTCTCCTTGCCTTATCAATATCCTCAAATCCCACCTTTTTCACCTCTATGGTACTAAAGCTATATGGAGCTAAAGGCCCCATGCATCTGAAGTTAATCCTCTTCTTAAATTTCTTATCTAAGTCATTCAACCTCTTATCGAAATCTTCTTCTCTATCTCTGTCCAGAAGAAAAGAGGAATTTAATATCATCGTACCATCTAAAGTATCATGGGTACAAAACTCTGTCGCTTTATCCTTCAAAGTGCTCAAGATCTCTTTTGCGCACTCAGCGTTTCTTCTCTTCAGAGACTTTTCGACCATTTGGCCTAATTTTATCCGGTCTTCGTCTTGGGGACCAGCCGGATCAGAGGTTATCCTCTCCTTAAACTCTTTGATTTCCTTCTCCTCTGCAATCTCTTTAAAAATTGTCTCCTTATTCCACAAAGCTACCACATCCAACTCAATTTTGTTGTTTATCAAGTCAAGAGTCTCTTTAAATTGTTTATGGCCTGTTTTCAAAATCTGGCTAACTTCCTCTTCCGCTTCAGCAAATGTTCCGAATTTCATGGGGACAATGGTATAATCCTCCATAACCTTTTCGATAACCGACTGATGACAAAAAAGATCCTTAACCACCCTATCTTTTGTCATGGAATCGTAAACTATGATCGGTGAGTCGCTGACCACCGCGCTGATATCCTGATGTGGAACTATATATACCTCTTTCTTAGGGTCACCCAATCCAATCGAACCAAAGTTTTTCCTTTCATTTGCCTGGATTATTCCGTAAATGTATTTTCCTTTTTCAGACATCTGACTATCTCCCGATACGATATGCCCATTTGGAAGGGGGCAGGGGAAGAATGCTTTCCATAACATTCTCCCCCCGCTTAGCAGGGGGTGAAAAGGTTTTATGCCCTGCTAGCCTGTTCTTTTTTGGCAAAAAACAGTTTTAGCCCGATTCCTAACAAGACCACGGGCCAGAGTTTACTCACTGTCTCCGGGATCACCGCATAGGTGCTCAGAAGGAAAATTATGCCCACCACAAACAATACAATTCCCCAGAACTTTGTGGCATTGTCATTCACTTTATTCCCTCCTTTCTTTCTGCCATCTCCTTGATGGCTTGGTTGAAGTGTTTAGCTTTAATCTCAAAATCAGAGTAGTCTCTCTTCTCCTTCCCCACGAAATCGCGAATAGCAGAGAGGGATGCTCTGCGGCAGATAAATTCTATGTCCGATCCGACACAGTTGGCGGTTGTGCGGGCTAAGGCTTTTAAATCCACCTCCTTGGCTAATGGTTTTCCCTTGGTGTGAATCTTAAAGATTTCCAATCTTGTTTTTTCATTGGGAGCAGGAAGTTCCAATAAAAGGTCAAACCGGCCTGCCCGGAGCACTGCCGGATCGAGAATATCGAAACGATTGGTGGCAGCAAGAATTAGCACACCTTTTAGCTCCTCTATTCCATCCAACTCAGTTAAAAATTGGCTGATTACCCGCTCAGAAACATGAGCATCACTTGCTCCTCCTCCCCTCATGGGAACTAGGGCATCGATCTCATCGAAGAAGAGGATGCAGGGAGAAGCTTGTTTAGCCTTTTTAAAGGCTTCCCTCACTCCTTTTTCACTCTCCCCGATATATTTTGACATCAGAGCCGGACCTTTGATCGAGATGAAGTTAATCCCGCTTTCATGAGCCACAGCCTTAGCCAAAAGTGTTTTCCCCGTTCCGGGGGGACCATAGATCAGTATCCCTTTGGGAGGTTTGGTATTAGCTTTCTCGAACAGCTGAGGATATTTCAGTGGCCATTCAACAGATTCTTTAAGCTTTTGTTTGATATCATCCAAGCCACCCACCTCCTCCCATTTCACCTCGGGAATCTCCACAAAAACCTCTCTTATGGCGGAAGGCTCCACCTCTTTTAAAGCCTCAAAGAAGTTTTCCATATTAACTTCTAATTCAAGAATTAGCTCATATGGAATCTCATCCAATTGAAAATCTATCTTGGGAAAGATCTTCCTCAAAGCTGACATTGCCGCTTCGCGGCATAAAGCCTCTAAATCTGCTCCCACAAAACCATGGGTGATCTCAGCCAATTTTTCCAAGTTCACATTTTTTGCCAGGGGCATGCCGCGGGTGTGGATGTCCAGTATCTCCAGCCTTCCTTTTTTACCGGGAATGCTGATACAGATCTCCCGGTCGAATCTGCCGGGTCTTCGCAAGGCTGGATCCAATGTGTTAGGGATGTTAGTCGCCCCTATAACAATGACCTGACCCCTGGACTCCAAGCCATCCATCAATGCCAGAAGCTGAGCCACCACCCTTCTCTCCACCTGTCTTTCGCCACCCATCTCCTCTCTTTTGGGAGCGATGGCGTCTATCTCATCGATAAAGACTATTGAGGGAACATTAGCTGAACCCTCCTCAAATACCGCTCTTAATCTTGCCTCGCTCTCACCGTAGAATTTCCCCATGATCTCAGGCCCGGATATGTGAACAAAATAGGCATCGGTCTCGTTGGCGACAGCTCTGGCGATCAAGGTCTTTCCACATCCAGGCGGACCGTGGAGTAACACCCCCTTGGGCGCATCTATGCCCAATCTCTGGAAGATCTGCGGATACTTTAAGGGAAGCTCGATCATCTCTCTTATCCTTTGAATCTCCTTATGCAGGCCCCCAATGTCCTCATAAGCTATCTTAGCTCCTCTTTCCTCAACCGCCTCCTCCGACTTTATGCTGATGGAAGTAGTGGGCTGGATCAACACTACCTCCTTGGACGGGTGAGTATTCAAAACCATAAACTCCTGGGACCGGCTTCCAAAGAGAGTCGCCCTCACCCTGTCGCCCTCCACCAAAGGTATCCCTTCCAGAAGTCTTCCAATGTATCTGGTGTCTTTGTCTTTCCCCAGTGGTCCCACAAAAGAGAGGGGGGATAGAACTATTTTTGAAGCAGGTTTATAAGAGGTCTTTTGAATCTTGACCTTCTCGTCTAAGCCCACCTTGGCATTTTCCCTGGTTATCCCATCTATCTGGATAATCTTTTTGCCCCTATCCTCCATGTAGGCAGGCATAGCCTTTGCCACAGTCTTTCGCTTGCCGGAAATCTGGATAATGTCGCCCACCTCGGCACCTATCCTTTTCATGTCTTCCGGATCTATTCTGGCTATCACTCTTCCCACATCTTTGGTAAGAGCTTCCCGCACTTTCAGGCTTAGAGAAACGGTCTTGTTAGCTGTCACATTTCCTCCAGCGAAGATTTTTTGCCCTATCCCCCTCTTTTTCTTTCCCCGGACTGGGTCTTTTCAAAAACCTTTGTGTCCGGTTTTCTAAAACCAAACTTTGGTGGAGAAAAAGATATTGTTTTTAGACTCATCCAGAGAAGTTGAGTTTTCTCCATCGATCTTTGCCAGAGTGGCCTCATAAGCCAGATCAAATGAGATCTTATCCAGAACCAACCCCGTACCCAAGCAGAAGACCTTGCCCACTATCTGGTCTCCACCGGCATCGGAATAGACCCTCGGTTCATTGCGATAGCCTGCTCTCAAAGGAATTGTCCCTAAATCGGTAGACCAGAGATATTCCGCTCCTAAGCGAACCTGATTGCAATCTTTCCATCCCAGGCTATAAGCGGTATCCGCCTGATCGGCTAAACTCAGGTTCTGATGATACAGCCAGCTGGGCTTAACCTGCTCTGACTGGGAGTATCTTTTGGACTCAAAATCTAAAGCTAAGGTCAGGTTCTCCGTTGCTTTAAAAGATGAGCCTATACCAAAGATAAGCGGCATACTGATTCTACCTTTTCCTTCTGGCAATGAGATTCCATAGGCACCGGTAATCTTTTCCCTTTGGGTTAGGTCATATGGGGTCTTCAGAATCAAACCGAGGTTAAGTCTATCCCTATAACGATAGATTGTCCCCAGGTTGAAATTCACTCCGGAGAAGCTGGTACTGCTCTCTTCCCAGGAGGAATTAGCTTTATCCAGCATAGTCTGTTCCATGCCATTAAGAATGAAATTGACTGAGAGACCCAACGAAATCTGAGGGTTAAGGTTTATTCCGATGGCAGTAGTGATAGCATCCAACCCTCCTCTGCTCTCATATCTGTAGGATTGGTTCTCCTCTAAATAATATAGATCAGCCAGCCTCTGATAAGCCACGGCAAAGCCTAAGTTCTTGTCTGAAAACTTGAAAGGATAGGCAAAGCTAACAAAATCAATGGAGTTGTAAGAGTGATCGAATTCAGACTTTTGACCGCTCACTTTTAAGGTGCCTTTGTTGAGGGTATTTCTAAATTCCATGATAAACTCAGCCCTTCCAATCTGAGAGATTCCGGCTGGGTTCCAAAAGACAGCAGTGACATCATCCGCTACTCCCATGAAGGCTCCACCCATCCCTCTGGCCCTGGCGCCTCCGCCCAAGGTGTTGAAATCCGCTCCAGCCAACTGGGCTGAAGCTATTTGTGCAAAGCATAAAAGGGCTGCCAGAAAAAACGTAAGGAAAAATTTGGTTTTCATTTTAATCTCCTAATTTGGTTAAAAGGTTAGCGCTCTAAGAAGGAACTTAAATTCCTCCCTTGGGGACCTTGCCAAACTGCACCCATTTGAAAAATTCCAAAAATCACCCCCTTTTATTTGGTTAATGTGATCTCCAACACTCCGTTTTTGTAAGTTGAGCGGAGTGACTTCTTCTTGACTTTCGATGGCAAAAGAATCTCTTTGTGATATTTCTTATCTGAATCCTCGGCTTTTAGCTCTAAAATGTCGTCTTTCACCTCTACCTTGATCTTCTCCTCCTCCACCCCCGGTATTTCCGCAATGATTACTATTTTGTCAGTCTCATCGAAAAGGTCCACCAGGGGTTCTCTGACCTCGTCAACCACCGGAGCTCCCTTTTCATCCTTCTTGATATTGCCAAAGGTTTCAACCTGAGGCGATTGGCCGGCAAGGCCCCCGAAATTTACCGTGAAACCGTAGACCGCTTTTGCCCCTTTGGAACCCAAACCACTTATCTCCCCGGAGCGAGAAATTTCCGATTTGCCCTCCCGTTGCAACTTGGCGGCTAACTCGATCAAATTGCTGATTCCTTTGAATACTCCGCCGAGGTTAAGTTTTCCAGCTCCCAAATCGATATCAAATCCGGTTTCTTCCTCTGTTTTTTTCTTTTTTTTAAACATCTTAAAACCTCCCCTCTGCCGTTACATAGTTTTCCTTCTTAAGACTATCCAGGTATCTTTTTAAGACCTGGTTTTCTCTTTCGATCTTCATTCTCAATATCAAAACCTGTTGTTGCATATCGCTTATTTTAAGCTCACGAGCTCTGATTTTTTCTTTCAGCCTTTGTTCGTCCATAACCTTATCTAATGGTGAGTCATTGAACCATGTTATTTCTGCATGGCCACACATTTACACTTACTCTGTGTTTTATAAGACCTGCCGAATTGGTGATCCAGCGGTTTTATCTCTTCCTTTTTAAACTTCCTATTTTCCAACCCGTTCCGATTTTCGGCTTCCTCTGCTGTTCTGGGTTCGCCTCTTCTTTTCCTTTCACCCAGCTCGTATCCCAGTCGAATTTTCTTTTCTTTTCAATCTTTTTCTGTTGCCTTCGCAATCTATCAATTCTTTCTTCGATTTCTTTTAGCCGCCCGACGACGGCCTCTCTTCTGGTATCCAATCTTACTCCCTCTTTTTCCAGGAAATTTTTCTCTTTGGTTAGCATTAACATATTGACATAAGGTTCGCCCATATGGTCAGGAATGGAGCGCGAGCTACTTTTCTTAAGGCTCCTTACTTTGTCTATCCTGGGAATATCATGCATACGATTTCCGACCTCCTCTCCACATAGAAACACAATTCACCCCTTTGAAGGGCTTGTCCACACACTATCATTTTGGAGAAACCAAGACCCTCTTTTTTGGACTTGAGCCAACGATCTTGAGCTCAACCAATTGACCCGGCCTTAGCCCGGCTTCAAGGCGAATATTGCTGGGGAAAGTTATCTTACCCTTTTCATCCACTCTCGATACCACTCGCATTAAAGTCACTTCTTACACCTCCCCTTTGACCTGCTTATAGGGTTACACTTAAAGGTGTTGAAAAACCTCTATGTAGGGACAGGGCTTGCCTCGCACTGAATGCTCGGCATGAAGTGTCCCTGTCCGAGTTGCGGACAGCCACAAGGGCTGTCCCTACGATAACCTTTTCTTTTTCAACAGTTCCTGAGCATTTGTCTGAATTTAGCAATACTTTAAGATCAAACGTCTCACCGTTGCTTTGACTTTCTCTCGCCTGCTTTTTTTACCAATTCTTGAGGTCTCAGAAGCTAAGATATCCTCACATATCTTGACAAAGTCTTTGTTCTTAGCACTGACTGGAAGGTTTTTAACCCCAAGGGTCCTGGCGATCATAATACTTCCCCGAACCGTGGGAGCGAATTCGCACTTCCCTTCCCTCCTTAAACCCCTGACCACATTGACTATCTTCTCCACCCCTCGAGGATTTAAACCGTCAGACTTGGCTTTGGTTATGGCGATTTCAGTCTCTTTGTCAAAATGATCCAGATCTATAGTAACCATCCTATCTCTTAAAGCATCCGCGCCTTTGTGAACTCCAGCATACTCCTCCGGATTGCTGGTGAAGATTGCACAGAAATCCGGATGAATCTTCAGGTAGCCCTCCTCCCCTCTGGCAGCCGGGAGATTCATCATCTTCTCCTGCAAGACGGAAAGCAAAACGTTATTGGCTTCCGGCCTGGAGCGGGTGAACTCGTCATAGACCAGGGTCAATCCATGTTTGCAGGCAACGGTTAACCGATTGTCCACCCAGTTTTTTTGTGTGTTCTCTTCCAACTTATAGACCCGCGATACATACTGATCCACGAATTTTCTCCGCTTATAACCGCTTTCTGCGCCCACAAGATCTGAAGTGGTTAACTCCTCGTCCCCGTGAATCATCACCACGGGGCGACCAATCTTGCTGGCAACATGCATAGCCAGACTGGTCTTTCCGGTTCCTGTGGGTCCTCTGAAATGAACCGCGAATCCCGCTTTGATGTAAGCTAAGGCGCGTTCGGTTATCTCCTTAATCGCTTTTGTCTCCACAAAATCCGGCAAGGGAGAAGGCTCCAATACGGCAATGGACTCTTCAATCAATGCCATCTCAATAGACTCCTTTCCTATGTTTTTGAACTTTAGTCCTCTTTTTGTCTCTATGAATAGATTTTTTACTCAGGATTCTCAGGGTTTGCCACCAATTTTTCACCCTTCTTGTCTACCTGACCCAGGGAGATTTCCTTCTCTTTTCTTATTACTCCTATGCCTCCGCATCTGAGACAGGGAAGGTTGGTCAAATGTTCCTGACCGGTCCCTTTACACTCCGGGCAGATTGTCGCCCGCTCTTTGAAGGTAACCACACCTTTGCCCGAACATACAGTGCAGTTCAGTCTGCTGTGGGGATATATTCCGGTCCCGTGGCAAAAGCCACATTTTACATAGGGCTCCTCCACATTGATCTTCCCTTTTCCGCCGCAGACGGAGCAGGTGGATAAGGAGGATAATAGGTCGAAAGGATCCACCCCTTTCCCTTTACAAAAGGCACATTTTATCTCTTTCATTATGTGTATCACCTCGTTTTCCAAATATAAATCTTTACAGAAGCCTGAGATTACCACCGATTAGTTGACTCTTCGACTTCGCTCAGAGTCAACCCTGAGCATGGTCGAAGGGTTGAAAATCCCCCGTACGGGGGGAAGTTTGCCCCTCCGATAGCACTAAACAAATCTATATACAGAAAACTCTTTTACCAACTAATCGGTGGTAATCCCTTTTCCTGATCACCTCGTTTAGAGGCTTTGCACTTTTTTTGGCTTCTTTTTTCCCTTTCTAACTGGCTTTCTCTCCTCAGCCTGTGCAAAGCTGTGGGCACTTACAGTTTTTGCGCCACCTTTTGCTCGTGCTACAGTTGACCACATCTCTTTCACCGCCGCGACCAGCCTGCCAACCTCGTTGTGCCTCAGCTTACTCTCTTTCCGGAAGCCTTCCATTTCTTTCTGGATGTTTTCCAGGAGCTTGTTGACTTCTTTCTGTCTTTGTGTATTCTCTTTACGGACATCTTTCATATCTTCCTGAAAGCTTGCCAATAAATCGTTGACCTCCTCTCTTCTTTGTTCATTCTCCGAATGGAGATCTTTCATGAACCGATGAACTCCCTTATGAAGATTGTCCGTGAAGCTTTCCAGCGTCTGAGTAACTTCTGCTTTTCTTTCTTCGTGTTCCTTCTGGAAGGTCTCGGTCATCTCCCTGACCTCCTCTGAGAGTGCTTCAATAGAGGCAGTCCTATCAACATGAGAAGAAGCCATGTCCTGGCCTAAAGCCTTTATATCAGTTGCCACATCTGATAATCCCATCCTTTTCACCTCCTTTCGTCTGGTTAAGGTTTGTGCGAATTTTGCATCTTGAGACAGGTTTCTTATCATATCCTTAAAATCCTTTATTTTCAAATCTTTCCTTTTAGTCAAAAGTTCTCTTAACTTTTCTGTTAGCCCTTTCTGCTGTTCACAAAAGTTTCTTAATAATCCTTTTACTTCAGCTATGCCCTTCTCTATCCCAATTTGAGCCTTTTTCATCCTTTCAACTTCGTTATTGGTCAGAGCATCTTTTAATTCAAAAGCTTCTTTTTTTTGCTCTCTAAGAAAATGCTTTAAGCTTTGCTTAACTTCCTTTTCTTTCTCCTCCTGATTTAGAAGAATTCCATTTATCATTCTATCGAAATCTTTTTTTCTCAGGGATCCTCTTTTAGCCAGGGTTTCTTTTAATTGGGTGCTCAACTTAGCTCTTTTGTCTTTGAAATCATCCAGGACATGATAGGTGTTATCTATTATCGTTCCTATCGCATCCACCCGGGTTTCGTAAGAAGCAATCAAATCCTGCGCCACATTTCTCATTTGCTCGACTGTTCTCATTTCCTGAATTCTCCTTGTCCCTTCCTTCAGGATGAATCCCTCAGGATGAATCCTTATTATTAGGAAGAACCTTTGGCGGGATATGCTTTGGGGCAAAGCCCGCTTCAGGATACCTCGACAAAAATCCCCCCTAGTCCTTTGGCGACAGATCCTTAGGCGGTAGCTGCGGTCGGAGTAAGACCGATAGCCTCAGCATACTTCAAGAAGGTCTCGACTCCTGCGCACACCACTCTGGCCTCAACAGCCAGAAGCTCGATCCCCACCAGGGAAACCCTGACCCAGGCATCGATAACGATACCCTTATCCAGGATTCTGTCGACCACTTCCACTAAGCTGGAAGAGCCGATGTTCTTTTCAACTGCCATCTTTTCTCACCTCCTTTCTTAACTTTTCTTTCTTCTCTTGAGAAGTCCGACGGCTGGCGGACCTCTCCGGTTCGCGGAGGGTTTGCGAACCACTTTTTCTTATTGCTCAGCGATAACATTTGCGTCTGATTTAAAATTTGTTCCACATCTCCTTTAGGGAAAAGGACAGAGGCCCCCCATTTGGTAGCTTTGTTTTTAAACTGCTCAGTTGCCGAATTGGAACAGATAAGTATAGGTAATGAGGGACTATTCTCTCTTATCTTCTGGAGTATTCCAATTGTAGTTGTTTCTGAAAAATTTAAATCGAGGATTAAGAGGTCTGGGTTTTTTTTCTCTATTCCATTTTGAGGGTAGGTGACTGAATTCGCACGGTATCCGTTTGAATTCAAAATTCTGCTTAAAACCCAGCCCCTGGCAGGAAAGTCATCTATGATCAATATGCGAGGTTTATCTTGAAGCACTTTACCGTCCCCAGGTTCTCTTCAAGAATCAATCGAGAAGAGTTCTCATCTTACTGAATATTTTTGCTTCGCTTTGCCATGAAGTTCTTTGAAGTTCTTTTTGGGGACGTGTTATTCTTTTTGGGGACGTGTTGTTATTTTTTGTATCGACAGTAGTTAAAGCATCTTGAGTATATTTAGTAAAATTTGTAAATGTTTTTCACGATAAGAATTGGAGGGGAGAATCTTTATGACCGTTCCGCACGTCTGATAGATTCTAAGCCCAACCAGAGGCCAAAAGATTGACTTTCTAAATTTGCTTATCTAGACAAGTGATAATAAAGGGAGTGAGATCATTTCTTCTTTCAATCCTTCTCGCGGACCATCTTGTATCTACTAATCATTTTTTGAAGTTAAATGCCAGTGCTTAGATTCGAAAGAAACCGCATTCTTACTTCCGTTTTGATACTTTCAATTTTTGCACGTCTCCCACATTTGCAACTACTCCTAATCATTGTAAATTGTTTTAGGAATGGAACAAAAATTGCGTACAATAATTCGTGAATAAAAATCATTTTCACAATCGAGGCAGGTCACTCGGAATAAAATATTTCTTGCCATTCTTGAATAACACGTATAATTTAGGTGATAGAAAAAAAGGCTTCTTGAGAAGTGGAAAAGATGGTTATCATTCTTAAAAAGATTTAAATACATAGCTTCAATTTAGAAATATAGAGCAGGGAGGGATAAAATGCCAGATATCGGAGCGTTGAAAAGGAAATACAAAGGAGAATGGTTGGCAATAGAGGTTACCCAGGAAAGTAATGGCGAACCTGTTCAAGGGAAACTAATTCTACATGATAAAAACAGAGATAGAATCTGGGAAAAGATAGAATTAAGCAAGGACAAGGAAATATATATTACCTACGCTGGCCCATTAGTCGAAAAGGGATATGCGGTGGCATTCTTATGAAAATAAGAGAAGAGGAACCCATAATTGTTCTCAGACCAGTCTTGTCGGGGCCTAAAGGCAAATGCAGAATTGAAATGGCTCTTGATACAGGAGTCCCTTTCACTATGATTTCCTGGAACATTGCCGAAAAACTTGGTTATGACCCGGACTTATCTAAAAGAGGAACACATTTGGTGACGGCAAGCACCACTGAGGAGGTTCCACTGATTACTATAAAATCGATAAAACTGATGGATTTGAGATAAATGATATTGAGATCGCTTGCCATGATTTACCAGAGAAGAAGTAGAACGCCTAAGCTCTTGAACCACAAAGCCCCGCCGGAGTGGCGGAATAGGTAGACGCCTGGGACTTAAAATCCCATGGTCATTTTTGACCGTGCCGGTTCGATTCCGGCCTCCGGCACCAATTAACTGCAGAGAATCAAAAGTTCTATAAGATCCATATATATGCCGCCCTAAACTTGTCCGAAAGAGATCCCTGAACTCAAGGTAAGAATTAGATAGCTTTGCAAAATGACGATTTGATTCAAATAAATTAACGCTCCGACTACTTCATCTATGTTGCTTCACTTGCCGCATTTGGGGGAAATTTTAGCTTTATTGTGTGCCATCCTCTGGGCCACAGCCGTTATTCTCTTTAGAAAAAGTGGAGAGACGGTTCCTCCTTTAGGGTTAAATCTTTTTAAGAACATTCTGGCACTGGCTCTTTTTGTCCCTACCTCTCTGGTGCTGGGAGTAGCTTTAGTTCCGAAATCCTCACCCAACGATTATCTCCTACTTTTGGCAAGTGGTATCCTTGGACTCGCCTTAGCAGATACCCTCTTTTTCAAAAGTCTTAACCTTCTGGGAGCGGAACTATCCGCAATTGTGGATTGCCTTTACAGTCCTTTCATAATCGGGTTATCTGTTATCTTTCTATATGAAAGAATGACCGGCTTTCAGCTGTTTGGCGTCCTCTTGATCGTCTCAGCTGTTCTGGCCATCTCCCGAAAAGAAGACAGAAAAAATATCTCTCGCCACGATTTGATCTTGGGGGTTCTGCTTGGTATATCAGCTATGGCACTGATGGCAATTGGCATAGTCATGATCAAACCACTGCTTGATCGCTCTCCCTTGCTGTGGGTGGTTGAGGTTCGCCTTTTAGCCGGATGTGTGGGGTTGGGCATATATCTTTTATTCCATCCCGGTCGAGGTAAGATCGTGGCTTCAGTGCTGTCTGTGCGAAATTGGCAATACATGCTACCCGGGTCTTTTTTGGGTGCCTATCTCGCTATGATCGTCTGGATGGGGGGAATGAAATACACCCAGGCTTCAATCGCTTCGGCTTTGAACCAGACCAGCAATATTTTTATCTTTATTTTAGCCGCCCTCTTTTTGAAAGAGTCGGTCAATTCCATCCGAATCATCGCCATAATCCTGGCTTTTTCAGGTGCTGTTATCGTCTCTTTTGGGTGAGGTGAAGTGAGCAAAGATGTAAAATAGAGATGGCTGTTATGAAGATTCGGCAGGATACAGGTTGTTATGAGCGTGAATGCAAGATTGTTTAGTAATGGTGCTCCGCCAAGTTGAAAATTTATTCTCATGATGCTTGGGGAATTGCTATTCCCGAGGCTGGCGAAAGAAAAGCATCGGCATTTCCTTTCCTTCGACCCTGAGTCTCACTTCTCCCGCCAAAGGCGGGATCAGTGCGAAGCAGGACCGAAGGGCAGGATGAATCCTTCGGGACGAGCCCTAATGCTGATGCATCAAGAAAAGAAGACAGTGGGGACGCAGAGACCACAGACAGCTTTCGGTATCAGATAAAAGAATCGCTTACTTTTCCGGCGGCACAAACCGACTCAGGTGTCTTTGAATTATAGCTAAACTGTGAACAGAAACCTTACAGAGCACGCCTTCACACAAAGAATTGCCAATATCATCATGGACTACTGGGGGCATCTGAGACTTTTTTCCAAAAACGCCCGTCTGTTTCTGATCGGCATTTTCTTTACGGGTTTGAACTATGCTATCTTCATGTTGCTTTTGAATCTCTATTTTAAGGAGATAGGCTTCACCGAAGATCTGATCGGACAGGTTTTGTCTTTCACTGCCTTGGGAATGACCATAATTTCGGTACCCGCAGCTCTGATAATCCCTAAAGTTTCGATCAAAAAGATTCTGATCTTCTCGGTGCTTTTTGCCGGGCTCTTTTACCTTCTGCAGGCAAGCTTGGTGGAACGGACACAGCTTCTTTTAGCCAGCCTGCTTTTGGGAATGACAAGCAGTGTGGCCAGGGTAGCGGCGGCTCCTTTCCTGATGCGAAACAGCACTCCCAAAGAGAGAACCTATCTTTTCAGTTTACACTTCGGCATCTATTTGATTGCCGCTATTATTGGCAGTTTAGGGGGTGGGTACCTCCCGAATCTGTTCTCCCATTGGGCCGCTTCCAGAGCCATTGCTTTCCGATATTCCCTCTATTTATCAGTTTTTCTGGGGGTTTTGTCTTTGATCCCATTTTTGCTGATAATGCTGGAGAAAAAAGAGAACGAACCATCTATAGATAAAAAAGGCTGGGATAGGAAACTTCTCACTGGAAGGGGCATTTTGCTTTTCAAGCTCTGCCTTCCCTTTTTCATCGTAGGCATGGGGGCGGGTCTGGTTATCCCCTTTTTGAACCTTTACTTTAGAAACCGATTTCTTCTTCCAGCTAGAACCATCGGGATCTTTTTCGCCCTTTTGCAGTTCTTTATGCTGGCGGGAATTTTGATCGGACCACTTTTATCTAAAAGATTCGGAATGGTCAAGACCATCGTTTCCACCCAGCTTTCCTCGATTCCCTTTATGCTGATTCTGGCGTTTTCATATAATTTGCCTCTGGCAGTGGTGGCTTTTCTCTTCCGGGGAGCACTCATGAATATGGGCCAACCCCTCTCCACAAACTTTGCCATGGAGAAGGTCAAGGAAAAAGAGCAAGCTCTGGCCAATGCTCTGTTGATGCTCTCCTGGACCGGTTCCTGGGCAATTAGCGCCAACCTGGGAGGAAGGCTGATAAAAGCTTATTCCTTCACCCCGCCACTTCTGATCACGGTTGGATTATATGTTATCTCCAGCGTTCTTTACTATCTCTTCTTTTCCTCAGAAGCGGATAAAAAAATGGGGAAAGCGGTTCTGACTTTCAGAGAGACCTAAATTAATAGCAGTTCAAGAATTCCTGCCTTTGACGGGGGGCTTGACAATCCCCACGCATCATTTTAAGCAAAAATCTTCTTGCTCTTGCAGAAAAAATCCATATATTAAACATAACGACTCAATCTGTTTTAAGGGCTGCCTAAGATGAGATGAAATACCAGCCTTCTCTCTAACCCAAAACCTTGGAGGTGTCATGCGTTCCCTAACCATCATTTTTTTTATCATTCTTTTATTGATTGTCCCTTCGTGGGTATTTGCCGGACGTGCGTTGGACAACTATCTGTGGGTTCCCAACTACTACGACAACACGGTTTCAAAAGTTGATGTGAACTCCCACACTGTCGTGGCAACTATCCCCGTTGGCACAAAGCCGTCCGGGATTGCGGTTGGCTTCGATTATGTCTACGTCACGTGCCGCCGCTCTTCCTGTCTTTATCGGATTTCTAAAGCTACCAGTACGGTCCATGACTCGATTGATTTGAGCGAGGTAATGGAGCTTCCCATTGGCGTGGCAGTTGACTCTTCGGGCTATGCTTTTGTTGTCGGCAGGGAGCATTTCGATGCATCGAGTCCCGATCTTGCCTACCTGGTTAAGGTTAACCCACAGGGACTTCTCGACAAGTCAGTAAGTCTTCTCGACATTGATATCGAACCGGAAGATGGATCAATGAGGGGGATTGGCATTGGTTTAAACAATAAAGTGAATGGTTTTGTGCCATGGAGACGAGCTTATTGGATGGAAACGGGAATCATACAATTTGACACAGACGATCTTTCGTTTATGAATCACCCTATTTCCTACCATTACTACAGAGCACCAGGGGTCGGTATAGATAAAGAGGGTAATATGTGGAGTATCGGCACTCGAAATGTCGCAAATTTCACAAAGTTGGTACCCGAGGTGGGCTTAACTCATTACGAGATGCCTGCGGGTTGGGGACAGAGACGTGGTGGAGTTGTCGTCGACCCTCAAAATGCGGTGTGGGCAAGCACGGCAGCAGGACTCTTTAAGTTGGTCCCTAAAACTGAGCAGGTTTATCAATTTGAAGTCGGGGTCGCTGGTGGTGGCATTGCTTGCGATATCAATGGCTACATTTGGGCATCTTTTCCTGACAGTAATAAGGTCAAGAAATTCGATTTGTCGGGAAATCAGGTGGGAGCATCGGTGGAAGTCGGCAACTACCCGTTGGGCTACGGAGACATGACGGGTTATGAAACACCGCCTTCGGTGTTCTCCACTGATTCCATCCCCTTCACCCCTCCCGTCAACTATGAAGCAGGTGATGGCCCTGTTTACGTCTTCTGTGCGGACCTAGATGGGGATGGTGATCTCGACTTGGCGGTGGCAAACAGCCTAAGCGATAATGTCTCCATACTGAAGAACAACGGAGACGGAACCTTTCAAACCCGAGTCGACTACGATGTAAATGATCAACCTTACTCTGTTTTCTGTGCGGATTTGGACGGTGATTTGGACCTAGACTTGGCGGTGGCAAACAGCCTAAGCGATAATGTCTCCATACTGAAGAACAACGGAGACGGAACCTTTCAAGCCAAGGTTGACTATGCGGTGGGAGATTATCCTTTTCCTCTTTATTGCGCCGATTTGGATGGAGACTTGGATATAGACTTGGCCGTTCCAAATCAATTTGACGGTACCGTCTCCATTCTCAAGAACAACGGCGATGGAACGTTTGCAACTAAGGTTGATTACGATGTAGGGAGTTATCCTAATGGTGTTTTCTGCGCCGATTTAGACGGTGATTCATGCCTGGACCTAGCCGTGCATAATTATCTGAGTGACAATGTTTCCATATTAATGAACAACGGAGATGGTACTTTTCAAAATGCAGTCAATTATGGTGTGGGTAACGGTCCTCGTTCTCTTTTTGGCGCAGATGTAGACGGAGATTCGGATATAGACTTGGTTGTGACCAATGCCTTCGATGACAATGTTTCTGTCTTAAAAAACAACGGCAACGGCACCTTTCAGACTAAAGTGGACTACAGCGCAGGGAATTACCCTAATGGTGTGTTCTGTGCGGATCTGGACGGTGATTCAGACTTGGATCTAGCCATGGCGAATATCAACGGCAATAACGTCTCCGTTTTGAAAAACCACGGAGATGGGAGCTTTCACGGTCCAATCTATTATTTGGCAGGAGACAGCCCCTGGGCCGTCCGTTGTGCCGATTTGGATGGAGATGGGGATCCAGACTTAGCCGTTGCTAATGGTCACGGCGATGATGTCTCGGTCCTTTTGAACTTGAGCAACTCAGCTCCGTATCCCTTTTCCTTGGAATGGCCTCAGAACCTCGATTCTCTCCAGACTCCAGTAGATTTTGATTGGCACGCCACCACTGACCCAGACGATCATGATACCATTCGCTATTGCCTGCACATCAGTGAATCCCAGGTCTTCAATCCCGACTCAACTGTTACGCATGACAGTCTGCGACAGAGTCTATTCAGAGATAGCTTAGATGTCGGCGTCTACTACTGGAAGGTAAAAGCTTATGACACGTGGGGTGCTGTCACATGGTCTAATGAGACCTGGAGTTTCTGTGTCCAAACTGGCACAGGTGTTGCCGACGAAAATCAAGGTCATGGGTCACCGGCTGCCTTTACTCTTCTGCAAAACTACCCGAACCCATTCAACCAAAGCACCAAGATACGGTTCAATTTGCCCAGGGCGAGTTTTGTAAGCTTAAACATCTACGATCTGCTGGGAAGAAAGGTTCGGATTTTGGTTTCCGAGCATTTGTCGCCAGGGTTCAAGTCTGTACTTTGGGATGCGAGAAATGATTCCGAGGAAGAGGTGGCTTCAGGGATTTACTTCTACCAAATAAAGGCTGGCGATTTCACTGATACCAAGAAGCTGGTGCTGGTGAAATAACGTTCCCTGGATTGAGGCTCCACTGGCGCAGATCGTTCATCCCTCTATTCGGAGAATATTCACTTGTCAGAGACTCAACCAAAGATCTAACTAAAGACAGACACACCAAATCCTCTTTCGGCAGTTGACATTTTTGTTTGCGGGCAGGGCTAAAATACCCTATGATAAGATGAAAAACGTTCTTTCATAGAGGCGGGAATTCCCAAACGGGTCTCCGTCATCCCGCCTCATCTTCTTTGATTTTTTTATTGACAAAACAAGTTGCTATAACTTAACTTTACGGAGACCCGTCTGGGACATTGTTTTTCCGCCGAAGGCGCCCGCCTGCCAATCTTTAGCGGGCAGGGATCTGCCTATGGCAGACAGGATCGGAAGATATTAACCACTATCAGAAGTGCTACACTAACCGCCAGGATGGAACTAAAAGCAAAAGGCAGAACAAAGGAGGTGACCCAGGACAAAACCAGCGAGGGGACTATCACATAAAAAGTGATATCGAATACGGCTTTGGTGACTTTGAAGGCAATGAGAAAAAGAACATAAAAGAGGATCAGATCAAAGGCGAGCTGACCCCAAAAACCCAGATGGGCATAGAAAAACAGATTCGCCTCCTCGACCAACTTAATTGGCAGGGCAAAAACTTCAAGCATTGAATTTAGTATCTGGGTTATGACAGGAGGCATAATCAACTCTCAATCTGTGGTTAGCTCTTCAACTGGCTCGATAGTTAAACTGGATTCGCCTACTTTTTTTAGGTCGATCAGCCTTTGAGTCAAAAAATTCTTGGCGCTGATCCATTTTCCAGACATGGAGAGAACCTCCTCCTCGGTTACATCGCTTATCCAGGAGATGGTAAGACGATCGATGTGTTCTTCTTCCTGTGGCTGTCTTGGAGAGGCGACGGCAAGGTTTTCCATATGCAAAGTGAACTTGACTTTCACTTTTATCCCCCCTAAGAGTTTCCTTTTCACCAGAGTTATTTGCAAATCTTTTGCCTGAGTGAGGATTTTTTTGAAAGGCAAGAAGCAGGGCAGATAAGTTATTTGAAAAAGACAGGTTAGCTGATGCCAACAAATTGCACAATCTAAGGAATAGGGAAGAAGAATCTTAATCGGACTAAAAGGTATGGGAAATAATCCATAGCTTATTGTCTGTTTCCTTAAAAGAAATGTTCAAAAAAATGTCATGTTGAAAGAATGTTTTAAATTAGATGAGTTGAACACCAATGTGAGAACTGAGCTTAAAGCAGGATTTACGATCTCTCAGTTCCATTTGGATTCATTCGGATATAGTGCAGGCGGCTAATATGACGATATATCAATAGATAATGGAAGCTCGATAAAACGAAAAGACTAAAATCTGAATATTCACATTCGCACGAAAATCACTACATTTTGATTTTGAGCGGAGGAGGTAATGGAAATGGTTGACGAAAAAGACAGAGAAAATCCTTATCGGCCTATACCGTTAAGTAAAATTGATATAAGCGATTGGAATGTGAGAACCTTAGATAAAGAAAAGAAAATTGAGGAACTGGCTGACAGCATTTTGAAGTATGGATTGCTTCACCCTATAGTAGTCTTTAAAGAAGGAGAGAAATATGAGTTAATAGTAGGTCAACGTAGATATCGTGCTTTCAAGGAATTAAAAAAGAAAGATTCAAAAAAATTTAGCGAAATACCCGCATATGTTTTACCCCAAAAACCCGGCGAGGAAAGGGCGAAAATACTGTCTTTGAGCGAAAACATCCAGAGAGTTGAGTTGAATAGACAGAGTGTGGTTGAGGCCATCAGTTTCCTTTACGAAAAACATAAATCTGTCACAAAGGTCGCTAAAATCGTGGGAATCCATCCTGGGACAGTAAGCAACTATGTGCCCCTTGTTAAAGCTCCTGAAAAAATTAAAGAGATGTACTATAAGAAGCAGATCACACAAGAAGACGCAAAAAGACTAATGTTGATAGCTCCTGACGATAAGGATAAAATGATAGAAATAGCAGAAGCTATGCCAAAGCTTACGAAAGAGGAAAAAGAGCGTCTTGTTGACGTTGCTATCCGAATGCCGAAAGAACCATCCAAAGTATTACTTACAGAGACAAGAAGACCTCATATAACAGAAAAAGTTGTAGTACCCTTAACTCCTGCGCAACTAAAGGCATTAGACAACGCCGTGAAGGACATAAATCTGAGTCGTGAAGAAATCGCCAGGAATGCTTTAGTCGAATGGCTTAGCGAGAAGGGATATTATAAAGAATAGCCACGGAGCTCATTTGGAATGGATCGTAAAGAAGAGAAACTTATTGCGACAGTAATTGTGGGCACTCTGCGAAATTGGAAGAGAAGGAGAGTAAATATCCTCCAAGTGGCAGAAGCTTTAAAATCTCTTCTCACCATACGAGGGTCTTTGGATCAAGTTGCAGACTTAGTAAAACTTTCAACTGAAATGGTAAGAGAATTCCTAAAGTTGTTAGAGTTACCAGATGAGGTTAAAGACCTAATAGGAAAAGGATTTATTAATAGTGTAGATATCGGGTATAGAATTTCAAAGCTACCACAAAGAGATCAAATCGCATTGGCAAAAAGAATAATTGATAAGAATCTGTGTTCCAGTGATGTAAGAAGTATTGTAAAGTATAAGTTGGATAATCCAAGCATGGCGATACATGAGATTGTCAACCGTGTTCTTAAATCAAAGGATAGAAAGCATTTTGTAGCATATTTGGTTGTTGGAGAAGATACATTTGACAAACTGAAGCCGAAATTCAAAAGCAAGAATAAAATAGAAAACAAGAAATTCATCCAGCGCATCTTTAACAAAGTCATAAAAAAAGAAAATATTGTCTCTTTTTCACTAAACGGAAGAGTGATCATAATAAAAGTGACCCGGAAGGGTCTGGATATGATGAAGCAGAAAGCGAAAGAGCTCAAAATATCCTTACCAGAATTTGGGGATGCCTTAGTAAGAGAATATCTAGATAATAAACCAAAGATTACAAGGCTCGTAAATGACAAAATCTAGAATTCAGATATCCTTAAGCTATGATTTGAGGGCGCTTGTAGAAGAATTAGAAGGGTTATGGTGTTTATCAAGTCCTTCTTTTGGAGTTCCGACACTTCATGATTTTGTAAGAGGGCTCATCTTCTCTGAAAGGATGCTCCAAGTAATCGATAAGAATCTTAATCGTTATAATGCAGACTGGGGGCAAATTGTTGATGAAAGAACAGGGAACTATCTGTCTAAAGAGTGTGATATCATAATTTACAGAGGAAACCCAATCAGAGAGTGGGGCAAAAAAGCAATGAAATTTGTTGTAGTTGAAAGTTCAGCAGCAAAATTAGTCATCCAATGCTCCACATCTGTTACAACTGTGTCAAAAGAACATAAAGATTATCCTAAAGATTTAAAGAAATTTGTACCAAAAATCTGGTATTTGGCTGAGTGTTACTGGGGGTCGAAGCGACAATCTAATGTAATTAGAAGAGAGTTGAAAAAGGCTGGCTATGACAATTTTTTTTGTCTTTACCGTAAATATGAAAGACAGGGCGAAATGCACAAGGAATTAAACTATGATAGGTGGAATGAATTTATAAAATCAATTCGGAATTTAAAATGACACAAAGATATTAGAAATGCGAAAAGAAAATTGCTCAAAAGTGAAATCTGAATGTGCCGACAGTCGTACATGGTGGTCGCCCATCGAAGAGGCCGTTGCCGGAATTAGTCTAAAAGGTCTCAAAGTTATTTGTCCCCAATGCAAGGAAATGGGTTTAGTTATTACCAGATGGATTAAAGGCCCCACGCTGAAACCTATTTACATTCTGCATATTAAGTGGAGAAAAGTAAGAAAAGTATGTGAACTCGATCAAGAACAAGCCAATAGTATCCGTGACAAAGTTTCTATAAGGGTAAGCGATATTAAAAGACTTTTAGAATATGGAAAGCCATTTATTCTATTTAGCGGAGGGAAGGATAGTCTCGCCACTTTGGTCTATTTAAGAGACCTTGCAAAACAAGTCAATAATAATTTGACTGCAATTTATGTCGATACAACGGCTGGGCTTCCTGAAAATATGAAATATGTAAGAAAAGTATGCAGATACTTAAGGGTCAATCTCAGAGTTGTGAGACCAAAAATAGATTACTTTACTTTAGCAAAAAAGTGGGGCATCCCAAGTTTTGGATATAGGTGGTGTTGTCGGGAATTAAAAATTAAGCCTATTATGGAATATTTAGATAGCATAAAAGAGCCAAAAGTAGTTTTTGACGGAATACGGGCGGTGGAATCTAATGTACGAAAACAATATATACCAATATGGTATCACCCAAGTTTCAAGTGTCTTTCTGTTAGCCCCATTTTTCATTGGACTGACAATCAGGTAAATTCTTTTATAAATAGTAATGGGATACCTAAAACGCTGTTACATTCGCTAGGGACATCTACCGAATGCTGGTGCGGGGCATATAAGACTGAAACGGATTTTAAAAAATTGTATGAGTTGAATCGAGAGATGTTCTACAAATTAGCCAAGATAGAAAAAGAGAACAAATATAGATATACTTTTCTCTACAAAAACGGGCAAAAAATACCTCTCAAAGATTTGGAAAGGCAAATCTTGAGAGAAGCGAACAAGTGATAATCAATAGTTCGATTTAGAGAAAACTTAATGTTAAAAAATTATTTCAAATTAGATGAGTTGAACACGAATGTGAGGACTGAGCTTTTGGCAGGGGTGACCACCTTCCTCACCATGTCTTATATCATCTTCGTCAATCCTCTTTTTTTGAGCTTTTTTGGCGATCCTGCTCTGAAAGCCAAAGCCCTCCCTTTCTCCGCCTCGCTTACCGCCACCTGTATATCTGCGGCACTCATGTGCATCATTATGGGATTGTGGACCAACTATCCCTTTGCCCTGGCTGCCGGAATGGGACTTAATGCCATCGTCGCCTATCAGATGGTTTTAGGGATGGGGCTCTCCTGGCCTTCTGCCATGGGGGTAATCGTTCTGGAAGGGATAATAATCACCATCCTGGTTATCACCGGGTTCAGAGAGGCGGTGATGAATGCCATACCACTCTCTTTAAAACAAGCCATCTCTGTGGGGATCGGTTTGTTCATCGCCTTCATCGGTTTAGTTCAGGCGGGATTTGTGCAGAAAAGTGAAACCACCCTGGTAGCTCTGGGGAGCTTCGATAACCTTCGGGTGGTGGTTGCGATCTTCGGTCTTTTGTTGACAGCGATTTTGCTTAAAGCCAAAGTGAAGGGGGCGCTTTTGATCGGCATCCTCGGCTCAACTGTGCTGGCAATTTTCATTAACTATATCTCTGGTCTCACCGCGTTTACTGATCCCAACATAGCCAAGCTTCCCTCTTCTTTTTTGTCCATGCCGGATTTCTCCACCATCGGGCGATTTGATTTTTATGCCATCTCCAAGTTGGGAGTGGTGACCGCTACGATTTTAGTCTTTTCGGTGATGTTATCTGATTTCTTTGACACTCTGGGCACGGTGATCGGTTTGGGCAGTGAGGCGAAATTTTTAGACCAAAAGGGAAGACTGCCCCGGATAAATCGGGTGCTTCTGGTGGATTCGCTCTCCGCGGTGGCGGGGGGTGCTTCCTCAGCCAGCTCCGTCACCACCTACATCGAAAGCGCGGCTGGAATTTCTGCAGGGGGCAGATCGGGACTGACCACGGTGGTAGTAGGCATTTTCTTCCTTCTTGCCGTCTTCCTTTCTCCTATCGCCGGAGTGGTCCCCAAAGAGGCAACCGCTCCAGTTTTGATCATCGTGGGCTTCTTGATGCTCTCCATCGTGAAAGAACTGCCCTTTGAGAAATTCGAGGAGGCGTTCCCCGCCTTTTTGATCATGATAGTTATGCCATTGACCTACTCCATCTCCAACGGCATCGGTTTCGGCTTTATCGCCTTCACCTTAATCAAGCTTTTGAGCGGAAAAGGCAGGGAAGTTCATTGGCTCATGTATTTAGTTTCCCTTGCCTTTGCGGTCGATTTCGCTGTCCCGGCACTTAAATCACTGTTTGGATTCTAAGCTCAAGATTCTGTGGTGTGAACCGAATGGTTCACACCTGTGGGGCAAATCAAAAGCAAATGAATGGCAAAACATCAAAGGTTGTTAAAAAGTCATCCTTTGGGACGGGATGAATTCCCGCCCCTATGGGATGTAACGTTTCATCAACCGTAGGGCAGGGCATTCAGCCCTGCCACTTGGATTTTTCAAAAACTATTTAACTTCTGTAATAAATGTCATAACATGAATGCTTTCTCGATTCTGGTTGGGGAAGGGATTTGACTGGCTTGTTGAAAAAGCCAATTCCGGGAGAAGTTCTTGTGTAGGGACAGGGCTTGTCCCTGTCCGAACTGCGGACAGCCACAAGGGCTGTCCCTACGACTGGTATAGGCAGGGGTTTAACCCTTCAGGGCGAGCCTTCAGGACGAGCCCCTGCCCCAACACAAACAAACGTTGAGTAGATTGAAACTTCTCACCTCTGCTTCTCTCCATAAGACAGAGAGGGATGAAAAATTTGATGGAAAAAGATTTACAAAAACGAATAAAAAAACTTTCGCTTAAATTAGAAAAACTCTATGGAAGAAAAAGATGGAAAGTTCATGCCGATCCGCTTTCTGAGTTGATCGCCACCATTCTCTCCCAGAACACCTCAGATCATAACAGTCACAGAGCTTATTTCAGCTTAAGATCGAAGTTCAAAACATGGGATGATGTTAGAAAAACCAATAAAAGAAGTGTTGCCAATGCCATAAGATCAGGAGGGCTGGCGGATATCAAAACCAAAAGAATTAAAGATATTCTTAATCAGATCCATGAAGAGAATCGTGATCTAGACCTGGATTTTTTGAAAAGGTGGAAAACGGACAGGATCAAAGCATACCTAAAAAGCTTCAAGGGTGTGGGAGAAAAGACTGTCGCCTGTGTTTTGCTTTTTTCTTTGAAAAGATCGGTTATGCCGGTGGACACACATGTATTGAGAGTCTCCAAAAGGTTGGGCTTGGTTCCAAAAAAATCGGATACCAGCAAGGCGGAGACAATCTTAGAGGAGCTCGCTCCTGAGAATCTGATTTATCAATTTCATCTAAATTTGATTGAGCACGGGAGAAACATCTGCAGGGCGGCAAATCCCCGGTGTGAAAGTTGCGTATTGCTTGAAAATTGTGATTATGGGAGAAAACTACTGGTAGTTTGAGCGGCATCACTTAAGAGGTCTAAACTGTAGTGGCTTGATTTATGGTTCGACAAGCTCACCATCCTGAGCCTGTCGAAGGATCGAGCCCATTGTCAAATTAGACAAATAGAATTATTTTCTGTATCCTGTTGAGACGACGTCTTTATTTCCAAATGGAGGGATAAATGCCTAAAGTCAATGTCCTGAAGGAAGCAGAGAAGATCAAAAAGCCATACAGCCCATTTCATCTGGTCAATGTAGATGGTTCCCACGTGTTCTTGGGTTTGTTTGAAGGGGACTACCGGAAACACAAGCACCCCTATGATGAGTTTTTCTATGTGATCTCCGGGAAAATCGAAATCGAACTGGACAAGGAGACTGTGACTCTGAAGGCGGGAGAGGGCCTTTTGGTCCCCAGGAAGAAGTGGCACAAATCCAAGGCAAAAAAGAAAGCCTTCGTGATGCTTTTTGAGAAACAGGGCTTGCAAAGTGAATTTGCTTAAAAGCGTTGGGCAATTTTTGCGAGAGGGTAGACTATGGATAACGTCAATCGAATACGGGTGGGATTCTTTGCGCCCGATTTTGTGTTAAAAGATTCAGAAGGTAAAAAATATAAGCTTTCTGATTTTCTGAGACGAAGGAATCTTCTCCTCTTTTTTTGTCTTGGTAAAAGAAGCCAATTTTGTTTGGATTGGTTGGATGAGTTAAATCGTTTTTACAACCACATCCAACTGAAAGAGACGGAGATATTGTCATTCACCCAGGATGAAAGATGGATCTCTCATCGGATAAAAGAGGAGAAGAAAATCAGGTTCCCCATTCTGAAAATTGAAAGTGACCTTAGGTTTAATCCCCCAACTCCATCAGTAACCCAGCAATATGGGGTGCAAGCAAATAAGTCAGAAGGGGAGAATCTTTATCCCGCCATCTTTCTGGTGAACAAAAGCGGAATAATTTGCTACAGAAAAGTCTACACCCAACCAACCAAAAAATTAAATACCAAAGAACTGCTATGCGAACTGAATAAGTTGAGTTGACGGGTCAAAAAATGTGATGATTGAATGAAGGTTTTTCGCCCAAATGGATGGCTACCTTTTTATTCGGTAGCCGCCCCGCCTCTGGCGGGGCGCATGTTTTTCGCCAAATCAGCCTTCCATTAATCCATAATTATGGAGACCTAAAGGTCTCCGCTACATTTCCACAAATCTTCGGCAGCGCAACGTTAAATCGGTGCAAAATTAGTTTTCAAAAGTTTGTTTGCATATTTAGAAAAATTTTTTATTTTGTGGAATATGCTAAATGCGGTTGGCACAAAGATAACTGGTCGGTTTCTCAAATCCATTAGTAGTTTGAAGCTTTCTGAGCAGCGGGTTTTAATCATCCTTTCGGTGGTGGTTGGTGTGGGTGGAGGCTTTGGCGCTGTGATCTTTCGGTGGCTCATTGGAGCCTTCCATACACTTTTCTTTGACTACGGCACCCTCCTTTTTTCTCAAATAACCTCTCACCCTAAGTTCTTAATTCCATTGATTCTCATGGTAGGAGGGCTTTTGGTTGCTCCCATCACCTATGGTCTGGCCAAGGAAGCTCGAGGACACGGCGTGCCAGAGGTGATGTTGGCGGTAGCCTTGAGAGGAGGGATTATTCGGCCTTTTATCGCCCTGGCAAAATCGGTCGCTTCCTCCATATGTATCGGTTCCGGTGGTTCAGCCGGGAGGGAAGGTCCAATTGTGCAGATAGGATCTGCTTTAGGTTCCACTGTTGGTCAGATGTTCAAGATGTCAGGAGAAAGGGTGAAAATATTGGTGGGTTGCGGAGCGGCGGCTGGGATATCGGCGACTTTCAATGCGCCCATAGCTGGAGTCTTTTTTGCATTGGAGATCATCTTAGGTGACTTCACCATGTATGCCTTCAGCCCGGTGATCCTCTCCTCAGTGATAGCCACGATTATCTCTCGTGCATTTTTGGGAAACTATCCCGCATTCGTTGTCCCCGCTTACGATCTGGTGAGTGTCTGGGAGATGCCCATGTATATAGGTCTGGGATTGGTGGCGGGTGTATTTTCCGTCTTGTTCATAAAAGTTTTATATAAAAGCGAAGATATTTTTGAAGCCTTAAGGATCAACAACTTTCTAAAACCTGCTCTGGGTGGGTTAATGTTAGGAATAATAGGCATTTTTTATCCTCAACTCTTTGGGGTGGGTTATGAGGCTATCAGTTCGGCATTGCACGCGGAGACGGCAGTCGGGGTTTTGTTTTTATTGATATTTATGAAAATAGCCGCCACCTCTTTGACCTTAGGCTCAGGTGGATCCGGGGGAATTTTTGCACCATCGCTTTTCATGGGTGCTGCGTTAGGAGGCTTTTTTGGGAACATGGTTCATTTTGCTTTCCCCGAAGTTACTGCCACCCCCGGAGCATATGCCCTGGTGGGGATGAGTGCGATGGTGGCGGGGACCATCCATGCGCCTCTCACTGCCATGCTCATCATCTTTGAGATGACCGGCGATTATAGAATCATTCTCCCCTTGATGTTAGCTTCTGTTATAAGCACCCTTCTCGCCAACAAATTGTACCGGGACTCAATATACACTTTGAAGTTAAGTCGCAGAGGGATAACCTTAAAGGCAGGAAAAGACAAGAGCCTGTTGGAAGGCATCTTGGTTCAAGAGGTCATGACCACAAGCTGGCAAACTGTCCCTCAAAATATGCCTCTCTCCCAACTCCTTCAATTTGTGGAGCAGAGCCGGGAGAACGTGTTCCCGGTCTTAAACCTGAAAGGTGAGTTGGAAGGCATCTTGACCCTCCAGGACATTCGATCGGTGGTGACCAAAAGGGTGCTGGAGGATCTGGTGATCGTCAAGGATATCATGTCAACAAATGCACCAACCATCACCATGGATGAAAACTTGGGTTCAGCCCTGTCCAAATTTGAAGTGAGAGATTTCGACGGATTGCCGGTGGTGGATAAACACAATCCCAAGAAACTTTTGGGGATCCTAAGAAGATCAGACATCATCTCCTTTTACAACAAAAGACTTCTGGAGCAGGAGGTTTTGAAGAAAACTTAACTTCTTCCCGTTAGTTTCTGAATTGTTCTACGTTATTTCCAGAACCTAACTTATGGTTTTAAATTAAATAAGTTAACATATTTGTGTTGTGTCAGGACCTCAGTCCTGACACCTTTTAATGCGTCAGTCACCAGGATTCCGCCAGAGGCGGAAGAGTGGAGCTCCTGACGCAACTATAAGGCTCACGCCTTAACTCCTTTAACCTTAGCTGGATCATGTCCAGATGCAAATATGTTCATGCATTTAGTTGATTGCCATAAGTTAGGTTCTGGTTCCAATCTTCCTCTCCTTTTTAAGGAGAGGGGACAGAGGTTAGGTTTTCCGCTGGGGGTGTTCTTCACCCGACGCCTTTTCCGTTGGTGAAACAGGTAAGGGGGAGCCCTGTCCCTATCCTATGGATCCTGCGGACGTAAAATTTCTCCTCCAAACTTGAGATGTAAACGTTCATGATCCTAAATTGCCAGCCATTCACTCAATCCGTTTAATCTGTTTAATCCGTTGACCCTTGCCCCTCTGCTTATCATATTTCTTTTGTCTTAACCTTTCTTCTTCGTATATTAAAAGTATGAAAACAAAGAAAGCTTTACTGATTTCAGCTTTTGTCTTCATTTGCATAACGCTTGTTCTGATTATCCGATTCAGCCTTACTGGTTTCTCTACAAAAATTTCGCCCAACTCCAGCAAAGAAGAATGTCTTAAAGTAGCTTGCCGGTATCTGGAAAATAATGAACCAGAATCCGCCATCTATCCTCTTCTTTTGGCTATTCAGAAGGATGAAGATGACTTTCTAGCACATTTTCTTCTGGCGAAAGTATATCGTTCAACTCAGATTTATCATCTGGCTGAAGAAGAGTGTAAAACCGGTTTAAAGCTTGATCCTGAAAACCGGGAGGCTTTAGAGCTTCTGTGTCAGATCAAATTTGAACAGGGGAGGCTAAGCTGGAAAAACAAAAACCTGCAACAAGCCATCCCGGAGTTTACCTTTGTTTTGAAAAAAAGCCAAGATCAGAAATTGATTGATAGCATCGCCCATCTTACCGGGGGCAGGTTCAAAATCACCCGGCTGACCAATGATCTTTTCTTGGACGATGCTCCCAGCTTCTCTTCTGATGGCAAGCGGATCGTTTATCATTCCGATACCAGCTACTTTTTAGAAGATTACGGGCTAAAGAAAATTGAGGTGAAGAAAAGCAGAATATTTGTCATGGATGCAGATGGGAAAAATAAATTATACCTTTCCCCACAAGGGGAAGACGAGCCTTCAGAGCGATTTGCCCGCTTTTCTCATGACGGGAGATTCATAGTGTATGAAAAAGAAAACTCCTCCCCTCATATAAGTGATACCGCCTTCAACGCCGACCGGGATATCTTTTTAAAGGATTTACGCGCCGGAGAGGTAAAAAGGCCTACCCACGATGATACCTATGATGGCCTCCCCAGTTTCTCCCCGGATGATACCGAGATAATATTTGTGAGTGATCGGCCCAAAGGAAGAAGCTCCATCTACAAGTTGAATTTAAAAAGCAGAGAAACTGAGAGAATTTCTTTAAAAAAATCTTGGGAGGAGAAAATTGGACTGATCAGGCGACCCAGAGGAATGGTTCTGCCATATTGTCCCAGCTTCTCACCGGATGGAAAATTTGTTCTTCTTCATGCCGGTTGGGAGATCAGAGGCATTTTCCTTTTAGATACAGACGGTCAGAGCTGGAGACGTCTTACCAACAGAAGAAACGATTGTTTCTTTCCCTCGTTTTCTTTTGACGGAAAAAGGATTGTCTTTGTTTCTGGCGACTCCGATGAGCAGGATCTAAATATCATAAATGTGGACGGTTCTAATCAGATAAGGTTGACCCATGACGGAGGAACCAAAAGATATCCTTCCTTCTCGCCGGATGGAGGGTCGATCATCTTCGCCGGAAAACGAAAAGGAGAACCGGATAATTACTTTGAGATATATCTTTTGCATCTGGACCAAACCATATCCAGGGAGAAGCTGAAAGAAAGGCTTTTAGAGCTTGAGAAGGCAAGTTCAGTCAAAGCCTTGGTTGGGAGAATCAGCAGGAAAGAGTAATTAACCTCACCCCCTATCTCTCCTTCAGGATGAACCCCTCTCTACTAAAATGAGAAGGGGACCCGGAGACCCGTCAGGGAAAGGGGGAGAGGTAAAGTTGCAGGTAAATGATCAATGTGGAAACGCAAGAAAATCGAAATACAAAATCAGATCCAGAGGATTAGAGAAGCCCTATATGACATCTTAGAAATTCAAACCATTTATCACAGCAGGAAGGACATTTTCATCAAGGCTTTCCCTTATCTCTCCCTCGTTAACTGGAAGGAGATGGTCTCAAGCAGGCTTTCGTCTTTAGGTTACTTTGTGGAGTTCGACCAACTTGATCCTACTGATTCGACCGGTCCGGTGGTGCTTCATATTGGAAAGCTGGAATATCTAAAAAAGAAAGAGGTTCCCTGGACCAACATAATCTTATTTCTTTTGACGGTGATCACCACCTTACTTGCTGGCGCATATATGAATCAGGCCGATCCGTTTTCTAATCCTCTCCTTATCTTCAAGGGCGCCTCATTTGCTATCCCTTTGCTTTTGATTTTGACATTCCACGAGTTCGGACATTATATCGAGTCGAAAATAAACGGGATCAAGGTTAGCCTGCCCTATTTTATTCCCGGTCCCACGCTGTTTGGAACCTTCGGAGCGGTGATCAGATCAAAATCTCCCTTCCGCACTCGCCGAGATCTTCTGGATGTAGGAGCCGCAGGTCCCATCGCTGGCTTTGTGGTCGCTGTGATTGTTATCATTATCGGGTTGTCGCATTCCCAGATCGTGGAGGAGGTTTCAGGGGAGGGTCTGATTCTGGGGGAGTCGTTGATATTCAAGTTTCTTTCCTGGATGGTGTTAAAAGAGGTTCCCGATGGATACGGTGTGCTTTTAAGCCCCACCGCCTTTGCTGGTTGGGCAGGGATTTTAGTTACCATGCTCAATCTCTTGCCCATCGGGCAGTTGGACGGTGGTCATATCATGTACGCTATTTTAGGGAAAAACCAGCGTAAGGTTGCCACGGTGGTGACCCTTTCCTTGATTCCTCTGGGATATTTTCTATGGGTTGGATGGTTTGTATGGGTGGCTTTGGTTTTGTTAATCAAAATCGGTCATCCTCCTACATTGAACGACCAAGTCCCGTTAGACACCAAGCGGAAGGTGGTGGGCTGGCTGGCAATGTTCATCTTTGTCCTCTCCTTCACCCCGGTACCCATCAAGTGAACCCATATCCTCCGAGACAAGCCCTGAACCGCATGGTTCAGGGCAAGCGCAAATGCTACATCCGTAGATCCGAATTCCCCGCCAACGGCGGGGGTTTCGAACAATTCACTCCCCCATAGCTGAATTTCATCAGTGAATGACAATATACGAGGTAGCCGCCCCGCCTCTGGCGGGGCGCACCATCTACATTCAGTGCCTGTCGGGTCCCCGACCCGACAGGCGAGATACTGTTAAAATCATGCAGGAGTTCGCCGCTAAGTCAGGGGACCAGAGGCGGACACAGAAAAGATTTTCTCGCACCCTGAAGGGTGCGGCTACCACATTATATGGTAGCCGCCAGATCAGTTGACTTAAATGAGCTTTAGCCTGCGCAAAGAAATTTTGTCACTGAATCTAAACTTTTTCATAATTGTATCAAAATTTACTTGACAACATGAAGCAAAAAAAATAAACTTGGGGAAAAGAAAACCAAATTCTATTTCAAGGAGGAGGTGAAATAGATGAAAAAGATTGTGATTTTCTCTTTGTTCTTCGCCTGCTTGGCTTTATTTTTAATCTTTAGCAGTTGCAGTCGGGAGAAAGCCATGGAACAACTGATGGCTGATCCCCAGATGTCTCAGCTTGTCATGCAGAAAATCTGGGAGAGTCCAGAGACTAAGGCACAATTAGTTCAAATGGTGATGGACGATCCCGAAACCATGAACAAACTCAGGGAATCCCTGGTGGCAGACTCAGCCAAGGCGGATATGATGCTGAACATGATGCTGGCAAATGAAGATCTGGAAGGAATGATAAAAGAGAAGACGGCAGATTTGCATAAGAAGAAGGAAAGAAAATAACCATTGGTGGCTTGCCCTGAACCAGATAGTTCAGGGCTCGTGTCTTGTCAACTTAAGCCAGCATCCAGTTCAAGCTGGACGCTGGCTTATTGTTTTCTATAGCAGGCATTGAGAGTTTTGATCGCAAGAATTTTCGCTCAGCCCCGCCGTTGGCGCTAACTTCCCTCTTGTGGATGACGGAGACCCCCACCCGTACGGGGGCTCCCAGACGGGAGCTCGTCTGAGCTCGTCTGGGATAACATCCACAAGGAGCATAAGTGCAGGGTCGAAGACAGGGCGGTGAGCTTGCCGAACCATCGAGGAGTAGGAAAAGTAACGATTCAGGCCCTTTTGATTCGAATCTGAATCCAAATGGACTTGTGCCTTCCAAAATAATAAGAGAATAATCAAGCACTACTCCACTTCAGGAGCAAACTCCATATATATTGCTTTAAAACAAGTTCATTTCTCTGCAAGTGCGGATGCATTCATACGAAAATTCTGTTAGTTCCAGTTCGTATGAATGCATACACATAACCTAAGTCCAAAATTCTATGAGTTAAGCAACAGCTCGTATCTTGACATCACCCTGCACATTTACTCAAAAAATTTCTCTTTGTTTTGGTGAAATTTTGCTTATATTCTTATGGTAGAAAAATAAAGAACTGCGCCCATAGCTCAATTGGATAGAGCACCTGACTACGGATCAGACGGTTGGGGTTCGAATCCCTCTGGGCGTAAGCTAAAGCTGGTTCACAGTTGATAGTTTATGGTTCATAGTCAAAACTATAGATTTTACTATGAACCATGAGCCATAAACCAGCGAAGCTGGTCCCCATCGTCTAGCCCGGCCTAGGACACCGCCCTTTCACGGCGGCAGCACCGGTTCAAATCCGGTTGGGGACGCTTTTTTATATCAACGACTGCGGGAATCCAGGAAGGAAAGAAATTCAATTTGCGTCAAATTTGTGCCGTTTTCATGTTAAAATAGCTCAAAGAAAACCAACACTAATTCAAACTAACCATAATAGGTAAATTTTTTACTATCAGGCTGTTAGCGCCTAATTTGATGTAAGAGAGTACGTTACAAAAAGGGCCTTGTTCGAATTCGAGTCTCTCCGTTTTTTGATCTCCATAGCTTTGGCTTTTCTTCGATTTTTCGTCTGACGAAGAATTAAGATCAACCTACATTTAATTGAGGCCGTCGTGACCAGTTTGAGACGCGTAAGGTTGGCGATTTATGCGCTTGAGTTTCAATTATCATCGGGCTGAATGCCGTAATACCAATAGTTTTCTTCTTCACTTTCAATGTGCTCATCGACATCTAACGCCAGCCAGCCAGCCGCATTACACCGCGGGCAAATTTCGCCTTTTGATCGTCCCGCTCCAAAACAATGTGGGCATAGTGCCTTTCGACCAATGATTTTCCATCCCTTTCCAAATTTTTCCATGCTGTAAACGAATTCTATTCCATGCTTCCGTTCATCTTGTTCCTCCTTCGTCAAGGGCTGCTTCAGCTTGTCCACTGGAGTCACGTTGTAGACCGTGCAAATTACCTCAGCTCTGGTATCTGTCTGAAACTTGATCTCTCTAAGTTTTCTTTTATATTCGATTTGCATCTTTTCCCTGGGATCCTTTGATGCAGGATTTCGCATGTTCTTCAATCTTGCCTGCAACGCCTCTCCTGAGAAGAAAGTTTCTAAGAAGGATTGTTCTACGGGGGTTATCTCCTTCAGGTATTCATCAAATGCTATCCGATACTTTATATACTCGTTGATCTTTGGCTCCCTCTCCATACTTTTAACGTAATCCAAATACTCCCAGTAACTCCAAAGAGCCTTATCCGGACTGGACACGTCCACAGTTGGTGGCTTACCCTTGACAGCTAAATAATAGTATTTCTTTAACTTCGCAGCTCGCTCCCTGATCCACCTTCTGGACAAATAGAAAGTAGCAACCAGACATCCAATTCCAACTATCAAAAAGACAATCGATATTACAAAGAATTCCTGCATTTCAACCCTCCGAGTTTACTTTGTTTTTTCCTATTTCTATGCCTATTCTTACACAGGATCTTTAACCAGGGGTTTATTTATCAGCTTAAAGAATTTTTGTTGGCCCTCTCTCTATTGTCTCTTGCGATGTCCGTTTAGGAAAATAACGTGAGATTCTAACCGTGTCAAGGGGGAAATCCCATTCCTAATGTGAGCCTGCCTAACCGAAAAAAGATCTGACTCCCTCGGAGGAATCAATCTGCTTCCTTTCAACTCACTGTTTCAATTGTGTTTTAAACCGCCTTCTGCTTTTCTGTTTTTCAGTGCGCTTTGATACGCTATTCCCAAAAAGCATTCTACAGGTCGCAGAAGTATTGGGCAACTCGTTAACTTCTGTTTTGTACTTTTTGTGTAGCTTAACAAAAAACCGCCGGAATCTCAAATTCCTTTATGATTCCGGCGGCCTGAATTCAACCTATGAATTCTTTAACAGAAATCAGCTCCTTAGAAGTGGGCGTTCACCCCAATGTGCTCCCCGGTGGAAAGGTATACCCACAGATGGGTGGTCGTTTCCGTCACCTTAGAGAGAGTCACATCCGCAGTATAAGGAATAACCGCAAACTCTTCCGCCCAGCTTTCGTTAATTTGCCAATGCTGAGTGGTTTTAGTGAAAACCACGCTGTCGATCATCACCGTAGGATCTGTCGGAGTGATCTCAATGGTGATTGTCTCCCCGTCGAGGCAGTTGCAGAAAAAGGAAGCAAAAGTGCCCGCATGCTTCCCATCAGGTGTTTGTAGCGGCCCTTCGTCCCCAGCAGAGATATGGGAACTTATACGGTTCTAACCGTTGGAGGTAAACCTGCGCTAGAATTATACCACCTCGGGTACTCGATGGATGAGCAGCACAATAAAAAGAAAGGCGGGGTTGTTACACCCCGCCCCTTACTCATCTGAGCCTTCAACTCTGGACTATTCTCCGCACGCTCGTGCTCGTCCGGAGCCTATTCGTCCGTGTCGTCGAAGGTGATAACGTCGTGCTCGAAAAGGTACTCAGTTGGGTTCCATCCGGTCATCTTCATGCCGCAGTTCACGTCATCGGACAGGACCAGCCAGATCTTGGCACCACCTAATGGAGCCGTGTCTTCGTCTGTCGGCAAATCACCGGTATCTACGGACCCCATAATATGGACATCTCCCTCTTCATTTGCAATACCGTCGCCCAAGCAGATCAGGTTATTCCCCGGCCACGGATCCGGGTAGTAAATCAGCGTGTAGCTCCATCCCGGCTCCAGATCGTGTCCGTTGAATACGAAATCAAACGTTGATTCCGACAGGTTGTACTTCATCTTCCCCCAAGCCCCACCGTCAACAATTTCCCACGTGCCTGGATCCTTTTCGTGAAGATACAGATGTCCAGTGTTGGATTTCCCTGCGGGTCCGGAAGGACCTTTCGAGATCACGGGGACAACCATAAGACCCACCACCACGGCCACAACAGCCAGTATCGACAACTTCTTGTACATGTCACCATTCTCTTTTCAGGGTTTGTAGATTCACCTTGCCGAAAAGTTGACAAATGCTACCCCCCCTCCAAATCTCCTTCGGACATCACCTCCTTAATGTGCCCATTTTTAACGGAAGTAATTTGGATGAAGACACAGGAAAAACCTTTCATATCGCTTCCTTTCTCCAGAAAACTCTCTTTTTGGTCCTCACCTCCTTTGCTCTCTAAACCTGACGGCGCCCAACAGGTTTTTACTTGTGTGCACACTAAATGTAAATCGATTTTAAAAAGTCCAATCTTTTAAAAAAAACAAAATAAATCTTTAAACTGAAAAATGCTGAAATGAATTTCAGAACTGTTTAGACTTAGCACTCGAGTTGCTCTGGTTGACCATTTTAAGTTTTCTCTCTATTATACATTCTCACAGTATGCTGATAAGAAAATTACGAAAAATTGAGCGGACAAGAAACTCCTTAGAAGGATAACTGGCTGAACTAAAGAAGCTCTCTTGGTTCTCGTCTCCTTTACTTCAACCAGCTATCCTCTTTTTTGAGCAGAAGCTTGAGTTATCTAAAAATCTCCAGTTGAAGGCTTGACTTGCAAAAAGCCAACCGATCATAAAAAGGAGAGTACAGGCACAGGGTATCCAAGTTTTCAGGTTAATTTATTTGAGTGTGGAGTTTAATGATGTAAGACTAAGGAGCAGTCAACCGCTCTCTTTTTCTTTTCAAATAAAACCAGATGCCTATTTGAATGACAATTATCCCTAAAGAGTCTGCCAAAAAATCTAAAAACTCACAACTTCTTCCGGGAACGAATTTCTGATGAAGTTCATCGGAGACGGCGTAGGCTATTCCAATGAGTGAGGAGAGAAGGAAAACGTGCTTTTTTAAAGACTCCTTTCCGGAGGTAAAGAACGCCATAAAGAGAAGAAATGAAAAGACGCTGTATTCGATGAAATGCAAGATCTTATCTTCAAACTTGAATCCAAAAGAGGGGGCGATTTGTGGGATGGCAGAGACAGCAAAGATTAATAGCGCATAGAGCAATGCAAGATACTTATAAGAGAAGACTTTTGTTGGCATCAGGATTCTCTCACACAGTCGAATTTATCCTAAAATACGGGTCAAAACGGGTTTTTGCAAAGGTTATTTCTCCCCGTGATCTTGAGAAGCGAACCGAATGGCTAGGAGTCTGTCCGAGATTTAAAATAATGGTAGCCGCCCCGCTTTAGCGGGACGAAAATGCTACGTTGATTTTCAACAAGTTACGCAACCTAAAGGTTGCGGCTACCGACGCAAATCGTAATACCCAGACACGCTCCTAGTAGAAAAAACTTTTTAGCCAGGCTAGGTGCCATATCCATTTTGGTGAACCCAGTCTTTACAGAATAAGAAAGGTGATCTTTGTTACATACTTCTGAGACGAAATCCAAAAGATCGACTAATACAAAGAGATTGCCACGCCCTTCGGGCTCGCCTTGAACCGTACTGGTTCAGGGCTCGCAATGGGAATAATGTTCAAAAAGTATTGATTAAACTATAGTTAAGTTGTTTAATAATGTCATTTTAGGAATACAATTGTTGAACCTGCTTAAAGATTGAGTCATAATATGAGACAAAAAGTGGTGTCCGCA
>Ga0209979_1000237_pt1 | contig 85179 bp, 73 predicted proteins | sample AnhtaG_FD_183114 | JGI IMG/M metagenome (GOLD analysis project Ga0209979, IMG submission 183114) | Deep subsurface microbial communities from Anholt, Denmark to uncover new lineages of life (NeLLi) - Anholt_01485 metaG (SPAdes) (version 2) | ecosystem: Environmental > Aquatic > Marine > Oceanic... | reverse complement strand
ATGTTGTGATCATAGGTGGGGGACCCAATGGGATGACGATAGCGGCATATCTGGCCAAGTGCGGAGCCAGCGTCTGTGTGCTCGAGGAGAGGGTGGAGTGTGGCGGAGCCTGTGAGACCGTGGAGCCGATACCGGGGGTACGAATCTATCCCCACGCCATGCTCATGTACGCGTCGCCAGCTCCTGGCTTCGAGCAGCTGGAGCTGCATAAGTATGGCTTCCGCATGGTGTGGGACCCGGCGGATCGAACGGACGCTGCCCACACTGCATTGGCGTGCACAGATGGATGGAGGCCAACCAGCGACAAGGACAAGATGGGCTGGGCCAAGCTGGGCGGCCTGCTCGGTCAGCCTGTGTTCACCAAGGCGCTGATGCGGGCCACCTTTTGGACTCCACCCCACCCCCCTGAAGTGGAGGTGACGGACGAGAATACGCCCTATATGCAGGTGTACAAGCAACACCAACCCGATGTCTGGACCCCAGAGCTGCGCGAGATGAGCCTGTTCGACCTCTTGGACGAGCACCTAGAGACCGAGCAGTACAAGGTGGCGATGGCGTTCGCAGCCTGGGCGTCAGGGGCTGCCGGCCATTGGGAGGGCGTGGCTATCCCCGCTGCAGCCTGTGTCATGCTGCTCACGCTTCCCAATTGCGGCGCAATTAGCCTTCCTCGCGGCGGCCTGCACGGCTACTTCCATGCCATCCATCGCTGCGCGGTAGCCCATGGTGCAGTGGTGCGCACCTGCAGCCCTGTGGATGAGATCATCGTCGACGATGGACGGGCTGTGGGAGTGCGATTGAGAGAAAACGCCGCGCCCGGTGGAAAGAAGGTCTGGGCGAACAAGACAGTGATCTCAGCCGTCGACCACCAGCAAACCTTCCTCAAGATGCTGGGACCGCAGCATCTGGACCCCAGCTTCATACAGAAGGTAAAGGACATCAGCCTGAAAAATGGGACCCTCTACGTATCGACCTTCCATACCCGTGAGCCTCTTCGCTACAAACCTAAGTTCAGGGGGCCACTTGCAGAAGAACGGGGCGTCGGTCCCAACAAGTATCCCCCTTGTGGCATCTACCCCTGCGACTCGCGGGAGATCTACTACGAGTGCGTACGGGATGTGGATGGCCGTAGAGGTGACCCCACCGTGCCTCCAGAGAGGGTAATGTGGTTTCATACCCCATCCCAGGCGTTCAACCCCACGGATTGCCAGGGGTATAGCCCGTTGGGCCACATAACCGCTGCCTTCGAAATGAATGTTACCTCACCTGACTATCACGTGGACGGAGAGGATGACCAGGACAAGATCAAGGATAAGATGGACGCTTACATGATCGAGGCCTACAGTCAGATGCTGGACGGCCTCGACTCGGACAATATCATTCACCATTGGTCGGCAACTGGCCACGAGGTTGAGTTTCGCAACACCGGTCTCATTGGCGGCACCTGGTGCGGCAGCCGCCACTGCAAAGACCAATTGTGGACCCAGCGTCCCATCCCTGAGCTTGCTCGCTACCGCACCCCTATCGACGGGCTCTATACCTGCCACCAGACAACGGGCCATCCGGGAGCGCTGTGCCTGATGGCCATCCCGTATAACCTGATGCACATACTCATCGAGGATGGCATCGCTGAGCCTGGGGATTGGTGGTACCCATCACCTTGGTACATACCCCAGCAGGGCAAAATATCCGCGATACCCCGTTAGCAAAGAGGAGGGCACTATGGCAATGCAAGAGATATTTGGGCATATGCAGGAAGAATTTCCCGATGAAAGCCAGTGGGACGTCGTCGTTATTGGCGGAGGGCCCAACGGTCTGATGGCCGCAGCCTATCTGGCCAAGGCCGGACTCAAGGTCGCTTTGGCGGAGGCGAGGTATGAGATTGGTGGTGGGCTTGCTACGGACGAAATCCTCTATCCCTGCTACTCCTCCAACCCACACGTCGTCTACCACATGATGGTCGACTACATGCCTGTGATCAGGGACTTCAATCTGGACGGTCCGGCGCTGGTGTGGATCAAGCCCAATGCGCAGACCGGCATGGTCTTCGAGGACGGAAAGTCTCTGCTGCTGACTCGCATGATCGAGGACACCAAGGACTCCATAAGCAAGTTCTCTTTCAAGGACGCCGTCGCCTTCGGCAAGGTGATGCGGACTTGGCAGCGGATCGTGGACGAGATAGTGGCCCCTTCCACCTATGTTCCTCCGATGTCTCCCCTCGATCTAAGCATATGCATGCAGCGCACCCAGGTTGGCAATGAGATGCTGGAGCTGGTGGAGCGCAGCCCTCTGGACATCATTACAGACACCTTTGAGAACGACCGGGTGCGCGCTCTCATGCTGTACGTTAGTTGCATATGGGGCCTCGACCCCAGGGAGACCGGGCTGGGCTTCTTTGTCCCGCTCCTGCTGACCCGCGGGATGAACAAGTGCTACTGCTATGGAGGATCGCACAAATTCGCCAGCGCAATGGGACGTGAGATCGTCAGGGCCGGTGGCTTGATCCTCGAACACGCTCCAGTGAGCAAAATAGTCATCGAAAACGGTCGCGCTGCCGGGGTTGAACTCGCCGAGGGCCGTACCCTGCGCAGCAAAGTGGTTATGTCCACACTGGACCCGCACACCACCTTCCTTGACCTGGTTGGCGCGCAGAACCTGCCGGTGACTCTGAAGGAGCTGATCGAGGGATGGCAGTACGATAAGTGGAGCTACTACACGCTTCACGTTGCCTGCGAGGAGCCCCCGCGGTATGCCTGCGACGACCCCTGGATAAACGAAGCCTTCATGACCGTTTTCGGCATCGAGAGCACCGAGCAGCTTCTGGCCCATTGGGATAGTGTGGTGGCGGGTAAGGTAGGTGATAACTTCGGAGGCCACGCCACCTGTGAGAGCTTCTTTGACCCCTACCTGAGCGACAAGCCCGGCAAGAGCATCTCCTTCTTCCAGATGCATGCCCCGTATGAGATTGAGGGTGGCTGGGAGAAGCGAGGTAAGGAGCTGGAGGAGGCAGCACTGGCCAAATGGCAGACGGTGGCCCCCAACATGAAGCGGGAGAATATCATCGCGACCACTTATGAGACGCCTGAGGATATCGAGATCCGCTTCCCCAACATGCGCCGCGGCGGCATTAAGCACGGCGACTATAAGCCCATACAGCTTGGTTGTTTCCGTCCCAACCAGGAGTGCTCCAGCACAGCGACACCGATTGAGGGTCTCTACGTATGCGGTGCATCCACCTATCCGGGAGGGCTAGTGCTCGGGGGGCCTGGCTATCTCGGTGCGAATAGGGTGGCCGAGGACCTGGGTGTTACTAAATGGTGGAAACCTACAAAAGAGATGGAGCAGTACATTAAGACGTACGTGCAATAACCAAATCAGATACTTCGAACCGCTGGCCTAGAGCGGCGAGAGATGCTATTATATTGGATGTTATAGACCAGTATAGCCTGGAGTGGACAAGAGGTCTGTTTTGGCAGAAGAGCAAGAAGGTGCCCTGAGCGGATACCGTGTCTTGGATCTCGCTGACAGTAAGGGTGCTTACTGTACCAAGTTGTTCGCCGATCTAGGCGCGGATGTGATCAAGATCGAGAGGCCGGAAGGTGACCCCGGCAGAGCCATGCCTCCATTTGTGGATGATGTGCCTCATCCCGAGAAGAGCCTCTATTTCCTCCACCGCAACGCCGGCAAGCGGGGGATAACCCTGAACCTAGATACTGAGGAGGGCCGCGATATCTTCAAGAAGCTGGTCAAGACGGCCGATGTCCTGGTGGACAACTCGCCGCCGGACTATATGGCAAGTTTGGGCCTCGATTATACGGCGCTGAAGGAGATAAACCCCGGGCTTATCATGGCCAGCATCACCGAATTCGGTCACTCAGGTCCCTATAAGGACCGCAAGGGCTCTAATCTCGTTGATTTCGCCATGAGCGGCGTGATGATCACCAGCGGCTACCCGGGAAAAGAGCCCTGCCTGCTGCCAGGGTCGCCGGCCTACGATGCAGCTTCAGTCCATGCTAACATAGGGATACTCACCGCCCTCCACATGCGCAGCGCTACAGGGCAGGGGCAGTACATTGACACTTCTGTACACGAAACCTCGCGTATGGGTCTCTATCCCTGGATAGTGCCAAACTATTCCTATGCCCTCAATCCTGATGGCCCACCGCCGACTTCTGAGACACGCATGGGGGCCTCCATCTACCCCGTCTACCCTTGCAAAGATGGTCTGATTCGGGTAATAGCCCTGACCCCTCGGCAGTGGGATGCCCTAGTGCGGGTACTGGGCAGCCCTGAGGTACTCCTCATGGAAGAATGGCGGAGTTTCATGTACCGGATCGCCAATACCGATGACCTGTATGCTCTCATGCTGGAATTCACTGAGAAGTATACCATGATGGAGCTCTTTGAAGCGGGACGACGGGAGGGTGTACCCATTGCTCCTATATTTAACATAGAGGATTTCTATAACAGTCCCCATACTAAAGCCAGAGAATACTTTGTCGAGGTCGAGCATCCCGTGGCCGGCAAGGCTGACTATCCCGGGCCACCCTACAAGTGGACTGTGACACCACCTGGCATACAACGCCCCGCTCCCTGCCTCGGTGAACACAACACGGAAATCTACTGCGAGGAACTGGGCTTCTCAAAGGGTGATCTGGTGGCACTCAGGGGTGCCCGAGTACTGTAGCAAGGAGGACGAAGTGCTGCCTCTGGAAAATATCAAGGTGTTGAGCTTCGGCACCGGTGGTGTGGGCCCCGACGCTGGCAAGATTCTTGGCGAGCTAGGAGCTGACGTTATCAAGATAGAGTCGAAGGACAACCCAGATTTCATGAGAACTATCGGGCCGGATATCAATAACATTGCCGGGTTCAATGAGGCGAATCGGAGCAAGCGGAGCTTTGGCGTAAACCTAAAGACAGAGAAAGGGAAAGGGATCGTCAACCAGCTGATCAAGATTGCTGATATCCTGGTGGAGAACTTCCGCGGTGGCGTGCTGAAAAGCCTCGGGTTCGACTATGAGAACGTGCGCAAGCTCAACCCCGAGATTATCTATGTTAGCAGTCAGGGTTTTGGCGGTGGTGGACCCTTCAGTGACTTCCAGGCCTATGGCCCGATGCTCTCGTCCGCCTCTGGAATGCTCTCCATCTGGGCTCAGCCCGATGATCCCTACCCTGTAGGTTCCAACTCGCCCTTGCCCGACCACATGGCCAGCAAGCATGTTGTGATAGCCGCTTTGGCTGCCCTTGATTATAGGCGTCGCACGGGCAAGGGGCAGTTCATCGACATGGCTCAGACCGAGGTGGCAGCCAGCCTCCTCGGCGAGCACTACCTGGACTATACCTTTAATAAGCGAATTCCCGAGCCGATGGGGAATCGAAGCCCTTACGCTGCCCCTCATGGCTGCTACGCCTGCAAGGGTGTGGATGAGTGGTGCGCCATAGCTGTGTTCACCGACGAGGAGTGGCGTGGCTTCTGTGATGCCATCGGCAACCCTGCATGGACCAAGGACCCTAAATTCGCCGACCTCCTGGGCCGTTTGCAAAACGTTGACGAGCTGGACAAGATGATTAGAGAATGGACCGCAACCCTCGACGCCCATGAAGTTATGGAGGCATTGCAGGCTGCCGGGGTAGCAGCCGGCGTCGTTCAGCGAGCCACTGACACCCTTGCGGACCCGCAGCTTGAGTGGCTAGGCGCAATCGTAGAATTGGATCACCCCGTGGCGGGCAAGAGGCTCTATCCAGGCGTACCCTTCAGGCTGTCTGGGGCTGCACCCCTGCAGAGCATGCCGGCTCCCCTTTTGGGTGAGCATACTGAGGAGATATGCCGCGACTTGCTGGGCATGTCGGAAGACGAGATAAAGCGACTGCTCGATGAGGATATCCTGCACAGTCCTGCCAACACCGAAAGTTCGGGAAAAGGCATGTTCGACTAAGAAAGGAAAAGAAGAGGAGGGAGAAAGCAATGAAAGCAGCTATATGCTACGAGGCCGGCGCGCCACTAAAAGTGGAAGAGGTCACCCTCGACGAGCCGCAGGTCAACGAAGTTCTGGTGAAACTCATGGCCTCCGGAGTATGTCACAGCGACCTACACTTCATGAAAGGCGAAATGTATTGTACCATGCCTGTGGTGGTGGGACACGAGGGAGCGGGGATAGTAGAGAAGGTAGGACCCGGCGTAACTACAGTGCAGCCAGGTGATCATGTCATCTTGATGGTATCATTCTCATGTGGGAAATGCCGGTTCTGCCTTGAGGGCCGACCCACGATGTGCGTGGAGAACCTGCCTGTTATGGCCGGGTCAGTCCTGCCCATCTGTCTCGGGACACGCCTATGCAAAGGTGACCAAGCATTGCACCACCTCTTCGGCCTTGCCTGTTTTGCTGAATACACCGTGGTGCATGAGCGTTCATGCGTGAAGATTCGAGATGATGCCCCACTGGATAAGGTCTGCTTGCTAGGCTGCGGTGTCGCCACCGGAATCGGCGCTGCAATCAACACGGCAGGGGTGAGGCCCGGGGAAAGCATCGTTATCTGGGGCGCTGGCGGTGTGGGGCTCAGTGCCATCATGGGAGCCAAGCTGGCAGGAGCAGGCAAGATCATCGCCGTCGCCAGCAACGACAAGAAGCTGGCACTGGCCAAAGAGTTCGGTGCCGACCATGTGGTCAATTACAAGCAGGATGATCCCGTGGCCAAGGTCATGGAACTGACTGGTGGTGGGGCAGACTACGCCATTGAGACTGCAGGCAGAGTGGAGGTCATACAGCAGGCCTACGCCTCGATTCATAATGGCGGAAAATGCGTCGTCGCTGGAATGGCCCCCATAGGCACGGCCGTCAGTATTCAATCCTACGAGTTCCTGCTGGGCAAGGCCATTACCGGTACAGTTCAGGGCGACATAAGAGCCCAGGTTGATATACCGAGATACGTTGATATGTTCATGGATGGCAAACTCCCCTTCGATAAGCTTATCAGCAAGACCTATAGCCTCGACCAGATTAATGAGGCCTTCGAGGCGCTGGAAAAAGGAGACGTGGTACGAAGCGTAGTCAAGATTCAGTAATAGCACAAGGCTTAGAGGAGACAGGCAATGCTATAAAATGCTATAAGAGGAGGTAGTCATGCCCGATGATACGTTTGATGCTGTGATAGTTGGAGGAGGGAACAAAGCACTCTTTCTCGCCATGTACCTCATCAAGTACGGCGGTATGAGTGTAGGCATATTCGAGAGGAGGCATGAGCTCGGAGGATGCCTGTGCACCGAGGAGATTGCCGCCCCAGGTTTCCGCGGAAATGACCATGCCAACATAATGCTCCCGTTCTACTGGACCCCCCTTTACCGCGATTTCCCAGACTTCTGGGACTACGGGGCACAGTGGGACCAGCATCTCTGCGCCGATGGCTTCGTTTTCAGGGATAACGAGACTGCACTAGCCATATACAGCGACAAGCACGACCCAACCTGGGAGCGCACCGCGAAGGAGATCGCCAGATTCTCGGAGCGTGACGCTGAGAGATGGCTGAAGGTCAAGGAGTTGGACAACAGCGAGGAGTACCAGAGGTTGACTGTCGACCGTATCTTCGTTCCATCCGAATGGTTGATTCAACCGGAGTACATGGAAAGGCAGGTCGCCGTCTACCCCAAACTGCTCGAGGCGGGCCTAGCCCCCGATGGCATGTTACTTCAGGCAAGCGCCTATCGAGCGGCCCTGGAGTACTTCGAAAGCCCGGAACTGCAGTCATGCATACTGAGGTGGTGCGTATCCGCCGCCGTGGACGTCAGTGAGCCGGCCCAAGGGGGCATGGTGTCAGGCATGGCGGGTCAGGCCCCACTGATAGGCTTTTGCAGAGGGGGTACTCATCAGGCAGCCCACGCTGCGCACCAGATTCTAGTTCAGATGGGATGCAAGTTCTTCACCCATGCCGAGGTGGAGAAGGCCATCATCGAGAACGGAACTGCAACAGGCATTCGACTCAAAGATGGCAGCGAGGTGAAGGCGAGGAAGCTGGTAGCTGTATGCGGCCTGTCACCGGAGCAGCTCTGCTTCGACATCATCGGGGAGGAGTATATACCTGAGCAATTGGCGAAGCGAGTGAGGCTGCTGGACAAGAGCTTCGGGTGTCTGATGTGGTACACCCTCGCCCTCCATGAGGCCCCCAAGTATAAAGCTGAAGCGTTCAATCCCGACATACATGAGACCATGTGGCTCGGGTTGCAGCCGGACCCAGACCCCATACATATCGCCAGGGAGTGCATGTGGGAGAAGATGCACATGTTTCCTCCCTTGGAGGACTATTGCCCCACTGTCGGCTGCCACAGCCTGGCTGACCCGTCCTATGCACCTCCGGGCAAACATGTCGTCCATACCGAGCAGCTCTCTCCACCAGCTAGTGCGTACAGCGAGAGGGAATGGCTAGAGGTGAAGAAGAGGTACGCTGAGAACCTAGTCGATATCTGGCAGCAGTACGCCCCCAACATGACCTGGGATAACATCATCGGCGTCGACACCAACAGCCCCTACGACAACCTACGCATGAAGAACCTCGCGCCCAATGGCACCATGGCTGGAATCGACCGCTCACCGTTCCAGGTATTCGAGAACAGGCCTACGCCGGAGTTGGCCAACTATAGAACGCCTGTAAGCAACCTCTACGCCACGGGGGGCTGCTGGCATGTTGGCTCGAATGCCGGGGCATCTGAATCCTACAACTGCTACAAGATCATCGCCACTGACATAGGGCTGGGCAAGCCGTGGGAGGAGCAGGGGAAAGAGGAGCCCGATTCCCTCGTGGACCAACTGTGGAAAGTGAGAAGAAGAGTGCAGGCTTTGGCCCCGCCCTATTACTCGTATCGCTGAGGCTAAGGCATAATAAGACAAAGCACACAGAGAAGGACTTCAGCTAGTCAAGATTGAGGTGATGGTCTATGCCGATAAACAAGATAGTCGCTAGCTTCGATGAGGCGGTGGCCGACATAGAAGATGGGGCTGTGATCATGGTCGGCGGCTTCGGCACGGTAGTGAGCACCCCCAGCCTCCTCCTGGAGGCCATATACCGAAAGGGGGTCAAGAATCTCACCACGGTATCCAATAGCAGTGGTTTTGGCGCCGATGTCTGGCGAATGCAAGGAGCACCATTCCCGGAGGATATGGACATCCTGGTCAGGAACGAGCGCATAAAGAAGGCCATCGTTTCTGCCCCAGTGAGCGCACTGTACGTAAACAATTTTGAGAAACTGCTGAGGGCAGGCAAGATAGAGATAGAGATGGTGCCGCAGGGCACGCTGGCGGAGCGGGTAAGGGCAGCCAAGGCCGGGCTCGGCGGCGTCTACGTTCCCGTGGGAATCGGGACGGTGGTGGAGGAGGGAAAGGAGAAGAAGACCATCGACGGCCGAGAGTATCTGCTGGAGCTTCCCATCAAGGCTGATTTCGCCTTGATACATGCCTACAAGGGGGACCGGTGGGGCAACCTGGTCTACAGAGGAACATCGAGAACTTTCAACCCTACCATGGCCGGGGCGGCCAGGGTTACAATCGCCGAGGTGGATGAGATAGTGGAGCTGGGGGAGCTTGATCCCGAGGCTATTGTCACCCCGGGAGTATATGTTGATAGAGTAGTGGCACGGCCTAAGATAGCACCTGCTGAAGAAGCAGAGATAACAGACGCCCAGGCGCTTGAATCCAGGAGGAGGTACGAAGCCGAAATCGAGGATTCCATCAAAGCGGCCAAAGAGAGGGGTTTGCGCCATGAGTGACGATCTTCAGGGAAAGCAAAGGCTGGATAGGCAGATAATCGCCCTTCGGGTGGCCAAGGAGTTCAAAGATGGCGAAGTAGTGAACCTGGGAGCTGGGATTCCCATGCTGGCGTCAAACTTCATACCCGCAGGCAGAGAGGTTGTGTTCCACGCCGAGAACGGTGTTCTCGGCTTTGGTGAGGTAACGCTCCCTGGCGAGGGTGACCTGGACCTGGTCAACGCAGGGGGGCAGACAGTCCATCCACAACCGGGGATGTGCTTCTTCGGCCACGATGAGTCCTTTGCCATAATAAGGGGAGGGCATCTTGACATCAGCGTCATGGGGGCGTATCAGGTCTCGGAGAAGGGTGATCTGGCGAACTACATGATACCGGAGAGGCAAGTCGGTACCATAGGCGGCGCCATGGACCTTGCCTTTGGAGCCAAGAAGCTTATTATTGCGATGAACCACACCACCAGAGAAGGTGAGCCCAGGATAGTAAAGAAGTGCAGCTACCTGATTACGGCACCCAACTGTGTTGATCTCATCGTAACCGACATCGCTGTGATCGAGGTAACTGACCGCGGCCTCATTCTCAAAGAGGTGGCCCCAGGGTGGACCCCAGAAGAGGTGCAGAGCCTGACCGAGCCCAAGCTCATAGTCGACCCTGACTGCCATGATATAGAGCTGATGTGACCCGGATTCCGGCGAATAACGTTTCTTAAGGGAGCAATCGTGGCCGATTTGACATTTGACGCGGTTCTATGCGGGGGTGGGAATAAAGCGCTGCTGCTAGCCATGTATTTGACGAAGTATGCAGGCATGAGCGTTGGCATCTTTGAGAGGAGGCATGAGATCGGCGGTGGCCTGGCCACCGAAGAGATATCCGCCCCCGGTTTTCGTGGCAATACCCATGCCAGCATAATTCTACCCTGGTACTACGCACCGGTCTGCCGAGATTTCCCCGAGTTCTGGGAGTACGGGGCTCAGTGGGACCAGTATCTCTGTGCCGGCGGCGCGGTATTCAGGAACAACAATTCCTGCCTCGCCATCTACAGCGTGAAGCAGGATCCGACACAAGAGCGCACCGCCAAGGAGATCGCCCGATTCTCGGAGAAGGATGCCGAGAAGTGGCTCAAACTCTGGAGTGTAGACCAAGGTGATGAGATGCAGAGGGTTAGGGTAGATATGATCTTCAACCCTTCGGAGTGGAGGATTGCCCCTGAGTTTATGGAAAGGCAAGTGGCGGTATATCCGCTTGCTGTGGAAGCCGGCTTTGACCCGGACTCGCTGATTATGGCGGCCACTCCTTTGCGCGCGGTGCGGGAATGGTTCGACAGCCCAGAACTGCAGTACTGCATTCTGAGGACCATGGTCTCATTTGCGTGCGATGTCAGCGACCAATCGCTTGGGGGCTATACATTGGGGATGTGCGGGACGATACCGACCATAGGCTATGCCAGAGGTGGAACCCACCAGATAGCCCACGCCGCCCACCAGGTCCTGGTGCAGAACGGATGCAAGTTCTTCACCCACGCCGAGGTGGCGAAAGTTATTATCGAGAACGGGACAGCTACCGGAATTCGGCTCACCGATGGCAGTGAGATCAAGGCAAATAAGATCGTGGTCACCGCCGGCCTGAGCCCGTGGCAGCTAGTCGACTTGATGGGCAGAGATGTTATCGGTGAGAAAATAGCGCGGCGTATAGACAATCTGTCAACTAACAACATAGGCAACCTCATGTGGTACAGCTTTGCCCTTCATGAGGCTCCCAAGTATGAAGCTGAATCGTTCAATCCCGACATACATGAGACCATGTGGCTCGGCCTGGCAGAGGATTCCGACCCCGAGCACGTCGTCAGGGAGTGCAAATGGGCCAAGCTGGGGATGTTACCTCCCATCGAGGAGTATAACCCCGTTGTCTGGTGTCACAGCCTCGTTGACCCCTCGTACGCCCCTCCAGGCAAGCATGTCGCGCAGAACGAAATGCAGGGGCCGCGCGCCAGCGACCTCACTGAGCGTGAATGGCTGAAACTAAAGAGGAAGTTTGCCGAGGACCTGATCAGCGTCTGGGGGAAGCACGCCCCTAACATGAACTGGGAGAACATCATCGGCGTCGACACCAACAGCCCCTACGACTGCCTGCGGATGAAAAACCTTGCTCCTCATGGCAACTTCTCCGGGATCGATCATTCCTCCTTCCAGTTTTTCGACAACAGGCCGACGCCCGAACTAGCCAACCACAGGACCCCGGTAAAGAATCTCTACTGCACAGGTGGCTGCTGGCATGTGGGAGGTGAGGCCAGTGCAAACCAGTCCTACAACTGCTACAAAATCATAGCCAGCGACATGGGGCTGGGAAAGCCGTGGGAGGAGCCGGGGAAGGAAGAGCCTGATTCCCTGGTTCAGGAGGTTCGCAACGCGATTCAGAGGGCGCGAGATTCATTCAGGCGCACCCCGTAGAGTGCCCAGGGGAATCCTTGCTACATGAACTAAAGTAGCAATAAACATAGGTCACAAGGCACAGTAAAGTCCTTGGAGCTAGAAAACAGCTAGCAAAAGGAGGCTGAAATGGCGAAGGAATACGATGTGATCATCATAGGCAGTGGGCCGAATGGGCTGGAGATGGGCGCCTACCTGAGCAAGGCGGGCCAGAAGGTCTTGTTGCTGGAGAGGAGGTATGAAGCAGGAGGTGGCCTGGCGACCGAACAGATAACCCTCCCTGATTACTTCCACAATACGCACGCGATATTCCATATGATGGTGGATTACGCGCCCATTTACCAGGACCTCAAGCTGGAGGAAGAGTACGACGTCAGGCATATTCATCCTGAGCTTCAGTGGGCCATGCCTCTGCCCGACGGCAAGTGCATCTGCGTTTACAGGGATGTGGAGAAGACATGCGCTTCGATAGCCAAGTTCTCTCAGAAGGATGCTGACGCCTATCGCGATATGTACCATGAGTGCGACGAACTGATGAAAGGCATTGTCGGCCCGCAAACCTTCGTCAAGCCGGAGCCGGCCCCGCTTATGGCTGCGAGGGCGGAAGCGTCGGAACTGGGCAGGAAGCTGACCGCCTTCTCCGAGATGACCCCTGACGAATTTATCAAGGACACGTTTGAAAACGACCACGTAAGAACCCTGATGCTTTACACATGCTGTCACTGGGGCCTGGACTACAGCCAGTCGGGAGTCGGGTATCTCATTCCGCTCTACTTCAACCGGATGTCCAATTACCGGCTGACCGCGGGAGGGTCCCACAGGGTTTCCAATGCCCTGCTCAAAGCCATCTTCGAGAATCAGGGGCAGATAAGGACCAGCGCCCAAGTCAAGCGGATCGTTGTCGAGAACGGGACCGCCAAAGGGGTGGAACTCGACGACGGCACTCAGTTCATGGCCAACAAGGCGGTGGTCAGCACCATCGATATCCATCAGACGTTCCTGAAGTACGTTGGTGAGGACAAGTTGGAAAAAGACTTCGTCGACATGATCAAAGCCTGGCAGTGGGAGAAGTGGAGCCTGTGTGACCTGCACCTGGCCCTGGAGGAACCGCCTCACTTCAAGGCAGTTGAGTCCAATCCGGACGTTGATAAGGCCTTCATGTATGTCCTGGGTTATGAAAGCTCCGACGAACTGAGAAAGCAGTGGGACATGATGGCTACAGGGGAGCTGGCGGAGAGGGCGGGCTACATTGCCTCTTTCCCCAGCGTTCACGATCCCTACCAGGCACCTCCGGGAAGGGCTTCCGGCCTCCTTACGCAAATGGCTCCGTTCGAACTCAAGGACGGCGGCTCGGAGAAATGGTTGAACTACAGATTCAGGGAGCAGATCGCCGACTACCAGTTGGCCACCCTGGAGAAGTATGCTCCTAATATCACCAAAGACAAGGTGCTGTGGTGGAACATAACTACCCCTGCTGATATCCAAAACAAGTTCGCCAACATGGTGAGGGGCTCTTACAAACAAGGAATGTATCATCCGCTGCAGATGGGATACCTGAGGCCCAACCAGGAGTGTTCCCACAACGTGACACCGGTAAAGAACCTCTTCGTGGGGGGAGCGGGCGTTTGGCCCGGCGGCTGTGTAATCTGGGGCCCCGGCTATGTCTGTGCCAACACCGTGGCTGAGGAATGTGGCATAGAGAAATGGTGGAAAGAGCCGGAGATCGTCACCAAAGCCCGCGAGAAAGGTTACATACCCTGAGGTGGTAACCAAAGCAGGCAAAAAGGATGCACATAACTGGCAAGGGGGTTAATACAAGATGTTCTTCAGGTCAACAGGGCTGGGAAAGACTGAGCTGGCAGGAAAGGTTAGTGATCTGCAGCGTCAAGGTGACTACATAGTTATGTTCGTAGATATCACTGATCCTGTCAAGTGGAGGGTTCGAGCAGCTTTTAACTTTAGAGACCTGGCGACGATTGTAGGGAAAATGGCCAAAGCCGCTATTATTTCCTTCGTATTCTCGCCCAGACAATGGCGCAACAAGGAGCCCAAGCATCCCGGAGACTTCTAGCTCCGCTTCCTATTTCCGAGGAGGAGAATGACGGCCAGATCTGAATATGATGTTGTCGTGATAGGAGCCGGGTTTGGTGGTAGTTCCTGCGCCGCCCTGCTGGCAAAGCGAGGGCTCAAGGTACTGCTCCTGGAGAAGAATGCCAAGGCTGGCGGCAAGGCCATGGCCCTCTCCAAGAAAGGGTTCACCTATTCGGCTTGGGTCGTTATCACTGCCCCTATCCAGGGAAACATGTTTGAGGTTGTCCTCGAGGAACTGGGGATGGAGAACAAGGTAGAGTTGGTGACCCCGGACCCGAAGGGCGGGGCAATATACAAGGACTCCAAGGGAAAGTATGTTTCCATGCCCGAGATGCCGCCGGACTCCGTCATGGACCCTAATCTGATCTTCGACTGGCTTGAGGTAAAGGAGGAGGAAAGGGCAGATGCCCTCCAGGTCCTGACAGAAATCACGATGATGAACTCCCAAGATATCGACGCCCTGGACGATAGCAGCTTCGCCGAGTTTCTCAGCTGCTACAAGATACCCAAGACCGTATATGGCTATCTCATCAGCGGCATAGCCGACCCCTGCTTTGTCGCGCCGGTGGACGCGGTAGCCGCCTCGGAGGCAATCAGAACCCTGCAGATGATTTTCCTCCGCAGTGGTGGGCTTTTCTGCAAGGGCGGCATCGGCCGCGTGGCTGAGGCCTTCGCCGAGGCGGTGACGGTAAACGGTGGCAAGGTGATAATGCGCGCCAGGGTGGAGAAGATCACCGTTGACCAGGGTAAGGTCACAGGTGTTGTCACCGACAAAGGAAGCTTTAGGGCTCCCATCGTGGTAAGCAACGCCGGCATTCAGCCCACTATGCTCAAGCTGGTGGGCGAAGAGCACTTCGACCGGAGCTATGTAAACTACGTGAAGGACCTGGTCCCTTCCTGGGGACTGCCGGGTGCCCGCTATTTCCTGAACAAGGAGGTTGTCAAAGCCCCCTTCGGCACCATATTCTCTGCTGACAGCTATTGGACCATGGAGCGCTTTGTCAAGGCCAGGGCAGGCGATATGCCTGAGGACATAGGCGTCTTGTATGAAGTACCCTCAAACTACGACCCGAATGCTGCACCGAAAGGCAAGCAAATCGTCCTGGCAGCGGTATGCGGTCCTTCCGAACCGCAGATGACGGCTAAAGAGAACAAGCTATGGTGGGACAAGATCGACGAAATCATGTTCAAGGTCTTCCCTGATCTGTCAAAGCACATTGAATCTGAGGAGCACTATTCCGCACGCGACGTCTCGGTCCTCACCCGCGATCAGGTGATGCCAGGCCAGGGCGGCGAATGCATCGGCCTGGGGCAGGTGGTGGGTCAGGGTGGCCGTCGCAAACCCTCGGTCAAGGCCCCGGTGCAGGGGCTCTTCTATGTGGGCTGTGATGCCGGTGGCTACGGCGTCGGCACCCAACAGGCAGTGGAGTCCGGTATCAAGGTTGCCAATGTAGTGCACAAGTACCATCTCATGCAGCACGCAATGAAATAGGCGCAAGCGACCGGCGCAAGCCAGAAGGCATGAATGCGGTAAGGGGGAAAAATGGCAAAAGGATCATACGACGTCATTGTAGTTGGGGCTGGGTTCGGTGGTAGCTCCTGCGCCGGCCTGCTGGCGAAGCGGGGACCTAAGGTACTTCTCCTCGAGAAGAACGCCCGCGCTGGCGGCAAGGCCACGACCCTGTCCAAGAAAGGGTTCACCTATACGGCTTGGGTAGTGATCAGCGCCCCTACACAGGGAACCTTGCTTGAGGTTGTCCTGAAGGAACTGGGGATGGAGAACAAGGTGGAGTTGGTAGCACCCGGGGTCAACGGAAGTACATACAAAACTTCCTCCGGAAAGTGGGTTGTGGGCCCGCAGCCGTCCGCCGGTGAAGTAATGGACCCCAATAAGATGTTCGACTGGCTCGAGGTGAAGGAAAAGGACAGGGAAGAGTCTCTCAGGGTTATGACCGAGTTAACCATGATGAGCCGACAGGATATCGACGCCTTGAACGATATCAGCTTCGCTGATTGGCTCGGCCGCTACAAGGTGGCCAAAGGTGTGTATGGCTTCCTTCTCGGCCCGGTGTCTGACGGCTGCTTTATGGTCCCTGCGGACGCCCTAGCAGCCTCAGAAGGAATAAGGACTCTGCAGGACGTGTTCCTGCGCAGCGGTGGGGTTTTCTGCAAAGGTGGCTTCGGCAAGCTAGCGGATACCTACGCCGAGGCAGTGGAAGCAAACGGCGGCAAGGTCATCATGCGAGCCAGGGTGGAGAGGATCACCGTGGAGCAGGGCAAAGTCACCGGCGTAGTCACCGACAAGGGCAGCTTCCAGGCACCCATTGTGGTGAGCAACGCCGGGATTCAGCCCACTGTTCTGAAACTGGTGGGTGAGGAGCACTTCGACAAGAGCTATGTGAACTATGTGAAGGGGCTAGTACCGTCGTGGGGTATGATGGGTACCCGCTACTTCCTGAACAGGAAAGTGACCGACTACCCATACGGCACCATATTCACCTCTGATAGCCCTTGGAGTCTCGAGAAATGGCTCAAGGCTAAGTCTGGCGATCTCCCCGAGGACATAACTGTCTGGTATGAGGTTCCTTCCAACTACGACCCCGACGCGGCGCCACCGGGAAAGCAGATGCTGATGACAGGTTTCTGGTGTCCTTGTGACCCTCAGATGACGGACAAGGAGAAGAAGAGATGGTGGGCCAAGGGAGAGGAAATGCTGTTCAAGGTCTTCCCTGATATGCCAAAGTACATCGAGGCCAAGGAGGGTTACTCCACGCGCGACGTCTCCGCCCTCACCCGTGATCAGGTGCTGCCAGGTCAAGGGGGTGAATGTATTGGCCTGGGACAAGTGGTGGGGCAAGCTGGTTCTCATAAGCCTTCAGCCAAGGCTCCCATCCAAGGATTGTTCTATGTAGGCACTGATGCTGGCGGCTATGGAATCGGCATCCATCAGGCAGTGGACTCCGGGATGAACGTTGCCAACATGGTGCTCCGGTACCACCTCATGCACCAGGCAATGCAATAGACATATGAGAGATAGCCACCACATGAAAGGGTACGGCCGGTGCCTGGCTGCTGAATCTGAGGGTTCGAGGGGTGTTGCGGAAGGCCAAGTGTACGAGAGGCCACTTCAATATCACCAAGCCGCCCCTAATCTGTGGAAGTATTTCGTCAAAGGAGGTCTAGATGACCATAGATTATGAGAAAAAAGATCATGTCCGTATCATGACTTTCAACAACCCCGAGAAGAGGAACGCTCTAACGACCAAAGACTTTCTGAGGATGGAGCAGATAGAAGAGGAATTCCGGGGCGACACCGATGCGTGGGTTTTGATTATGACCGGTGCGGGGGATAGGTCTTTTTCCGCCGGGGCAGACCTTGACGAAGTTATTGGTGCGGCGACCAGTGCCGAGGTCAAACTGGAGCCAAGAGCCAAGCGATGGTTCAGCCATTGCTATAAGCCTGTTATCGCTGCCATCAACGGCTACGCGGTGGCCGGCGGTACGGAATTCATTCTACTGACGGACATCCGGATCGCCGCCGAGCATGCTATGTTGGGTATTCAGGAGGTACGCTGGGGGCTAGTACCCCTCGGCGGCTCCCTAGTGAACCTGCCGCGCCAGATACCCTGGTGCAAGGCTATGGAGATACTCCTTATCGGTGACCGGATCACCGCTCAGCAAGCCCTCGATATCGGACTCATCAACATGGTTGTCCCCATGAAGGAACTCATGCCCACTGCGATGAAAGTAGCTGAACGAATTTGCGAAAACGGCCCGTTGGCTGTAAGGCTGGTCAAAGAAATAGTGATGAAAGCGATGAGCCAGCCCAGAGAGCTGGGCTTCATCACGGAAATGGAATTGGGGGCAGCAGCTTTCAAGAGCGAGGATGCCAAGGAAGGCCCGCTAGCGTTCTTCGAAAAGCGGAAGCCAAGCTTCAAAGGCATCTAGCAGCCAAGCCACTGGTGGACAGATGGTGGTACAGGAAGGAGGCATGTATGGCTGAAAGAGTAGGTGTTGTGGCAGTAGGGCAGACACAGTACCACCCGGATAGGAGTGACGTAAGTGAGGAGGAACTGGCCTATGAGGCAGTAGTGCAAGTTCTGGAGGCGACAGGACTCACTTTGTCCGACATCGATTCTGCTGTCACTTGCTCCCAGGATTTCTGGGATGGCAGGACAATATCGAACATGAACATCCAGCGCGTCGTGGGCGCACACCTGGGGCATGAGGACAAGGTGGCTGAGGATGGAATCAATGCTGTTTACGTTGGTATGTCACAGATTCTCTCAGGCCACCAGGATATCGTCCTCGTTTTGGCTCATACCAAGGAATCCCAGGCCGACAAGAGCGTGGTCGAGAATGCTGCGTTCGATCCTGCTCTGATGAGGCAATTGGGCTTGGACTTTGTCTCAGCGGCAGCTATGCAGGCCAAACGCTATATGTACAAGTATGGCATAACGGCACAGCAGTGTGCCAAGGTAGCAGTCAAGAACCGCGGCAATGCCAAGAACAATCCTTTAGCGCAGGAACCGATGGACATCACAGTGGAGGATGTCTTAGGCTCCAAGGTGTTGTCATCTCCCATCAGGCTTCTCGATACCAAGCCGACATCAGATGGCGCCTGCGCCCTGATTCTGGCTCGCGAGGAAAAAGCCAAGAAGCTCACGAATAAGCCGGTCTGGATATTGGGAGCGTCCAACTGCTATGAGGTACACTACCTGGGAGATAGGGATTTGGCCGACTGTGAGGCTGTGGTGAAAGCTGCCAAGAAGGCCTACAGCATGGCGGGCATCAACAATCCTTTGAAGCAGATAGACGTCGCCGAGGTATCAGAGGAATACTCCTACCAGGAGCTTCTGTGGATGGAGGGACTTGGTTTCTGTGGCCGAGGCGAGGGAGGCAAGCTTCTTGATTCTGGATTGACTAAGATGGGCGGCAAGCTCCCGGTGAACCCCTCTGGTGGAGTGCTATCTGGCAATCCGGTGGGCGTGGCGGGGATGGCACGCGTGGCTGAGACGGTGCTGCAGCTTCGTGGTGAGGCAGGCGACAGACAGGTAAAAGGGGCCCAGGTGGCACTGGCCCACGGTGTCACAGGGATCTGCGGACAGCATCAGTGCGTCATGATCCTGGGTAACAGGTAGTGGAGGTGAGACATGCCCAATAGAGTAGCTATAGTAGGAATCGGACAGACCTATCATACTAGCAGGCGTCCCGACGTTAACCAGCCGGAGATGGTAGCTGAGGCTGTTAGGGCGGCCCTGGCCGATGCCCAGTTGAGCATAAAGGACATCGAGGGCGTGTTCTTCAGCAATATGGAAACCTTTGAAGGGATCTTTCTCCCCGACCATGGAATGGCCGCCGAGGTCGGAGCCTTTGGCAAGCCAGGTCTGAAGGTATGCACAGGTGGTACCAGCGGCGGCTCAGTGGTATGCGAAGGCTTTTTCTTCGTCAGCTCGGGCCTCTACGATCTGGTCCTGGTCATCGGCTTTGAGAAGCAGGATTGTGGCGATACGACGGCTGCTATTAGTGCTGCTGCTACACCGATGTGGGGTAAAGGCGCAGCGACAGGTGCGATAGGAGAGTTCGCCAAGCAGGCACTATCCTATATGGAGACCTCAGGCGCCAAAGAAGAGCACGCAGCCATGGTCCGGCTGAAAGCAGACCGGAATGCCTGCAGAAACCCCTACGCTCATCTGAAGCTTGGGCTGAAGAGTGTGGACGATGTACTGCAGTCCGCATACCTGGTGTGGCCGCTAAGAATACTGGACTTCTGTCCTCAATCCTGTGGGGCTTGTGCCCTCGTCTTCGCGTCGGAGCAGAGAGCCAAGAAGATCACCAAGAAGCCGGTCTGGATCGCTGATGTCGAGACCGTGCACCAGGAGCCGTTCCGTGCCGGCGTATTCGGCGACCCCACCGGCAAAGAAACATATACCCAGCACGTAGCTTGCGAGAGGCTGTACAAGAGAAACGGCATAACCAATCCTAGAAGAGACATCGACACGGCCGAGATCTACGAGCCGTCGAACTGGGAGGAAATGAACCTCTGTGAGCATTTTCACTTCTGTGAAAAAGGCGAGGGTTGGAAGCTGATTGAGAAGGGCATAACCGAAATAGAGGGAGAGTTCCCGGTGAACTGCTCTGGTGGGGTCATAGCCACCAATCCCATCGGGGCTACACCCATTATTCGCGTGGCCGAAGCTGCTCTCCAGATTCGCGGGGATGCTGGCGAGCACCAGGCCACAAGGGACATAAAGACGGCTCTGGCCAGTGCTCTGGGCGGGCCCAACTGGACAATTCTGACCTTGCTCAAGAGGTCGTTGTAGGAGGCAATGAAATGGCGAAAGCATCCCCTAAGAAGAAGGCGGAGGAGTCAAAGCCGGAGTATATTCATGTGAAGTTCGAAATGCCTCGCCGTTACAACTGGTCTACGGGCAAGTACCTGGGACATTTCTACGCAGAGGCGAAGGAAAACAAGAAGATCGTAGGCAACCGATGCCCCCAGTGCAAGGAGATCTGGGTGCCGCCAAGCGGGGTCTGCCCCAAGTGTAAGGTCGAAATGGGTTGGGACTGGGTAGAACTGCCCCAAACAGGCGAGGTATACCAGTATACCTATCTTGTCATGCCTCTATGGGACCCGCACTACGGCGAGAAGTGGGCGAATCCCTATCCCAGCGCCATCATTCTCCTGGACAATGGCGTCTTCTACCGGCACCGGCTTGAGGAGACGGACAAGGACAAGCTGAAGGTGGGAACGCGGGTACAGGCGGTCTGGAAAGAAGATTATGAGGAGCGGGGCGAGGGTCCGGCGGATATCCTGTACTTCAAAGAGATCGGGAAGTAGGAGGTTATGAGATGTCGACAGTAACCGAGAAGCTGGAGGGATTGGATGTCTGGATTTATCATGGGCAGATATATATCCCGAATAGGTATTCAGCCGGCGCTGTGGGGAGCCGGTTTCTCATGGAAATAAGAGATAAGAAGAGAATCATGGGTACGAGATGCCCTACCTGCAATCGCGTTTATGTCCCAGCCAGGTCTATCTGCAAAGATTGCCTCGGGCAGCTCGATGAGTGGGTTGAGGTGAGCGACAAGGGCACAGTGCTTACCTACACTGTTTGCAACCAGCCGAATCCGGTCCAGCCGGTGGAAACCCCTTTGGTGTACGGGATAATTCAACTGGATGGAGCTGACACGGGATTTGTTCATATGCTGGGCGAGGTCGACCCCGAACAACTGAGAATTGGCATGAGGGTTCAGGCGGTATTCAAGGAGGAGCGTGAAGCCAGTATCTTGGATATTAAGTACTTCAAACCTCTGGCGTAGTGTGTGGAAGGAAAGGTTCTCCAGAGACTACGCTGCGCCGCCCCACGGCACGTAGACCAGATACGGAGTATCAAAATGGAATTTGCGCTGACACCTGAGCAGGAGCAGTTTGCCAAGGAGTTTCGCGATTACCTAAAAAGTCACATGCCCCCCGAGGTAAAGGACGAGATAGAATCCAGACGTGGCATGGGGAAATCACCCGCCTATAAGGAATTCATCCGCCAGATGGGCCGCGATGGCTGGCTTGGAGTAGGCTGGCCCAAGGAGTACGGGGGCCAGGGCCGCACGCCAATGGAGCAGCACATCTTCTATGAGATTGTGGCTTATGAGAGGATCATGCTCCCATTGATGGCCTTGAACGCAGTAGGGCCCGCGGTGATGCGCTTTGGCACCGAGGAGATGAAAGGGGAGATTCTGCCCCCCACTCTGAGAGGGGAACTGGAAGTTGCTATTGGATATTCCGAGCCCGAGGCTGGCACCGATCTAGCCTCGCTCAAGACTACCGCCGTTAAGGATGGCGATGATTACATTATCAACGGCCAAAAGGTCTTCACCAGCTGCGCGGACTATGCCGACTATCTTTGGATTGCCGCCAGGACCGATCCTCAAGCTCCAAAGAAGCACCACGGAATCTCGGTTTTCCTGATTCCGATGGATACTCCGGGCATTACCATCGAGCCCATGTGGCTCCTGGGCGGTGAGAGAAACAATACCACCTTCTACGACAACGTAAGGGTGCCGAAAAAGTGCCTCGTTGGCGAGGAGAACAAAGGCTGGAAATACATCACCACCCAGCTGGACTTCGAGCGCATAGCGCTAAGTCCTTCTTCACCTATGAGAAGGAACATTGACGACACGATCCAATGGGCTAAGGAGACCAAAGTCGACGGGGCACCAGTCATAGAACGGCCCTGGGTCAGGACCAAGCTTGCCGAGCTCACAGTGGACGTGGAAGTTCTCAAGATGATTAATTACTACCTGGCCTGGCTGATAACCAAGGGGGTTGTGCCGTATGCCGAGGCCTCAATGGTCAAGGTGTTTGGGGCGGAGCTGTATCAGCGAGTTAACCACTCTTTGTTGGAGATAACGGGGCAGTTCGGGCAATTGCAAACAGGCTCCAAGTGGGCCCCACTAAAAGGTAAACTGGAGCAGGCTTTGAGGAGTGATGTGATCTTGACTTTCGGCGGCGGGGCCAGTGAGGTTCAAAGGAATATCATAGCCATGGCTGGCTTGGGCATGCCCCGGTCTATGTAACCCAATTCTGGGGACGTTTCACAATTTGGAGGTTAATTCAGATGAGCCAAGAGGTGTATGAAAAGCTACAAGCGATGGTAGGTGAGAAGGCTGGTCCTTTCGAGGCCCCGAATGAGATAAACAGGGCGATGATCCGGCACTGGTGCGAAGCGATGCAGGACGGCAACCCGCTCTACACCGACGAGGAGTATGCCAAGAAAAGCAAGTACAGCGGTATCATCGCTCCACCTCAGATGGTGCAGGCTTTTTGTATGGCTCCCCTGTGGCCCAAGAGAGAGAGGCACGATCCGCTGGGAAAGGCCGTGCAGATGATGATTGATGCCGGCTACAGCGGCGTGGTAGCCACAACCACTTCGCACGAATACTTCCGCCCGATGCATTTGGGGGACCAGCTAAGCTTCACGATAAAGTTCGTCAGTGTATCGCCTGAGAAGACCACACGACTTGGAACAGGGCATTTCTTGACTTCTGAATACACCTACAGGAACCAGGACGATGAGGTGGTCTGTATTCAGCCCTTTACGGTGCTGATGTTCAAGCCGCAAGTATAGGAAAAAGAAAGGGGCTTCAAATGGCTTGGAAATCGGTTTGCTGGGACGATATCAAGGAAGGTGACGAGCTTCCCGTCCAGGCGCGTGAGATTACTGCCACCACTATTGTCTCTACGGCCATCGCCAGCCGGGACTTCCAGGATGTGCACCACGATTACGCGGCCGCCCGAAGCAAGGGCGTCAAGGACATATTCTTGAACATTCTGAGCACAGGGGGCTTTGTGGGCAAGTACCTGACCGACTGGAGCGGCCCTGAGGGCGAACTGAAGAAGATCACGATCAGGCTGGGCGCTACCGTTTTTCCTGGGGACACCCTCACGAGCACCGGCAAGATAACCAAGAAATACACGGAGGGAGATCAGCATCTGGTAGATGTCGACTTCAATCTTTCGGTGGCTATGGGGCCGCATGCCTGGGGAACCGCTACCATGGCTTTGCCCACCAAGGGCTAAGGAGGCACATGCATGTTTGACCAGTACCTCGCCAGAAGATACAGGACAACGGTAAGGCCGAGAGCCGAGGATTACAAGATCAAGAACAATGTTGCCATTGTAGGCATAGGGGCAACCGAGTTCTCCAAGGATTCCGGGAGAAGCGAGTGTCAGATGGCCTGTGAAGCCATAAAGGACGCAGTTGAGGATGCAGGGCTGAACATAGAAGACATCGACGGCTTGGTTAAGTTCGCCATGGACTACACCGATGAGATGCACATTGTCAGCGCTCTGGGCATCCCCGACTTGAATTACTTTGGTGAGTGCGGCTGGGGCGGTGGGGCTTCTTGCGCCACAATCGGGCATGCAGCAACGGCAATAGCCACAGGTGCAGCCACCTATGTTGTCTGCTACCGGGCTATGAACGAGCGCTCGGGGCGTCGCTATGGCCGCGTGCCAGGGGTCGAGCAAGTCATGATTTCCCCCAATAACCACTTCGGGTCCATCATGCCCTACGGCTTCGCGACCCCGCCATCGTGGGTAGCCATGTTCACCACCAGGTATATGCACGAGTTCGGAGCTACCAGTGAGCAGCTGGGATGGGTCGCCATCGTTTGCAGAGAACATGCGTGCAGGAACCCGAAGGCAATGTTCTACGGCAGGCCATTGACAATGGAAGACTATCACAATGCCAGGATGATTGTGGAACCTCTTCGCCTGTTCGATTGCTGCTTAGATACCGACGGCGCAGTGGCAATAATCGTAACCAGCACCGAAAGGGCCAAAGACCTCAAGCAGACGCCCGCCATTATCTTGGGCGCAACGCAGGGCATAGCCACCCAAGGAGAGCTGATGACAAGTGTGTACCGGCCCAGAATCTCCGGGCTTCCAGAATCATGGTACGCGGCCGAGGAGCTTTGGCGGGTATCGGGGGTATCACCCAAGGACATTGATGTAGCGCAGTTCTACGATGCCTTCAGCCCCCTGATTCCCATGCAGCTGGAAGAGTACGATTTCTGCGGAGTGGGTGAAGGAGCAGCTTTCTGTGAAGGCGGCGATCACATCAGGTTGGGAGGTGATATCCCGTGCAACACCTCGGGCGGTCACCTGTCGGAGGCTTACATCCATGGCATGAATCTAATTGCAGAGGGGGTGCGACAGATAAGGGGCACCTCCACGTCCCAGGTAGAAGACGCTGAACTGAGTCTGGTAACGGGAGGGCTAGGCGTTCCCACCAGCGCCATCCTTCTGAGGAGGTAAAAGATGGTTATGGAATACATTCCGGGAATTCCATTGCTGCGCCCCCATGTCGATTTGGACAACCAGGGATTCTGGGAAGCAGTAAAGCAGCACAAGCTCGTCTTCCAGAAGTGTAAAGACTGCGGCTTGCTCGTGCACCGGCCACGGCCAATGTGCCCCAGGTGCAACTCCATGGAAAGAGAGTGGGTCCCTTCCACAGGTAAGGGGGTAGTATACAGCTGGGTCAACTTTGTGTACGCCAATGCTGCATACCCAGGGATAAAGGTTCCCTATACCGTGGTGGTCGTGGAGATGGTGGAGGGGGTACGAATAATCAGCAATCTGTACGACGTAAAGCCGGAGGAAGTACACGTGGGGATGCCCGTGGAAGTGGTCTTTGATGACATAGCCGACGACTTGACCCTTCCCAAGTTCAAGAGAAGAGAGCTCTAACCGAGGTGAGAGGACTGCAATGAATAGTACCAAAAACAAGGCGGCTATCGTTGGTATCGCAATCACCGACTTCTCCAAGGATTGCCAGCGCACCGAGCTATACATGGCCTGCCGGTGCATAAAAGCAGCTTTGGATGACGCTGGATTGAGGCCGGAGGATGTCGATGGCCTGGTGAAGCAGACCAATGATGCCACTGATGAGCATGCCGTTACCAGCTCAATGGGAATGGGCAATCTGACCTATTTCGGCGAGTGCCGATGGGGAGCAGCACCCAGCGCGATGATCATGCGTGCCGCCATGGGAGTAGCCGCGGGAGTAGCCAACTACATCGTCGTTTACAGAGCCGTAAACGGATCGTCCAGAAGGCGGATGATCCCTAGCATGCGCGCATCGGGGCAGATGTCCACATCCGATTCACTACAGTGGACCTTCCATGCCCCTTTCGGCCACCTGTCAGACGCAGGACAGGTTGCCATGATTGTGCGCAGGTATATGCATGAGTTCGGGCTGAACAATGACCAGTTCGGTTGGGTGCCGATAGTATGCAGAGAACATGGCGCGAGGAACCCAAACGGCATGTTCTACGAGAAGCCGATAACCTTCAAAGACTACCTGAAATCCAAGATGGTCATCGAGCCGCTTCGTCGTATGGACTACTATGAAGAAGCTGACGCTGCTGCCGCACTGGTCGTCACCACCACAGAGAGAGCCAAAGACCTTAGGCAGCGACCGGCCTACGTGCTTAGCGCCGCCCAAGACATGCTCGCTGAAACCGAGGAATTGACCAGCTACTATCGGCCGTTGATCTCTGGGATTCCCGAAATGGGCAAGGTGGGAAGTAGAATCTTCGCGATGGCTGGCGTTGCCCCCAAAGATATCAACTGTGTTCAACTCGACGACTCCTACGGTCCTTTCGTTCCCATGCAACTGGAGGAACTGGGCTTCTGCGATCGGGGTGAAGGTGTGGCCTTCTGTAACAAAGGAGACCGCATCAAGATGGGGGGTGAGCTACCCCTGAATACCTCTGGTGGTTCCCTCGGCGAGGGCTACATACACGGGATGAACCACGTAGTCGAAGCGGTGCGCCAGATAAGGGGCACATCCACAGCACAGGTAAAGGATGCCGATCTGGTGTTGGTTGCCTCTGGGGCAGGTGGTCCAGCGAGCGGTCTTATTCTAGGAGGAAGCAGATGAGCATGCAATATGACACGGAACACCCTGTGCCCATGCCTCCCATCCTTTGGGACAATATGGGCTTTTGGGAAGGCATCAAGAGGCACGAACTGGTTTTCCAGAAATGCAAGGAATGTGGCATCTGGCTTCACCCACCAAGACCGGTTTGCCCTAATTGCCGTTCCTTCGAAAAAGAGTGGGTGCCGTCCACGGGCAAAGGGACCATCTACAGTTGGGTCACCTATTTGGAGTCGCCTCACCCCAGTTTCAAGGCGCCCTATTCCGTTGTGCTGGTGGAACTGGACGAGGGAGTGAGACTGGTCAGCAATATGGTTGATACAAAGCCTGAGGAGATATCTATCGGGATGCCGGTGGAACTAGTCTTCGACGACATAACCGAAGGGCTGACGCTTCCCAAGTTCAGAAAGGTTGGTTAGACATGGACTTTGCCCTTAGTGAAGAGCAGGAGATGCTGCGGAAGTCAGCCCGGGATTTCCTGAGTGCCGAATGCCCAAAATCACTGGTGAGAGAGATCGAGGCCGGTGACTTGGGCTATTCTCCTGAACTGTGGAAGAAGATGGCAGCGCTGGGATGGATGGGGCTCGCACTGCCAGAAGAGTATGGCGGAGCTGAGTTCAGCCTGCTCGACCTGGCGGTGCTCTTCGAGGAGTTTGGGCGCGCGGCTATGCCTGGGCCCATGTTCAGCACCACGGCTGGAGCACTGGCTGTTCTGGAATTTGGAACGGAGGAGCAAAAAAGGGCGCTGCTGCCCAAGGTAGCGAGCGGTGAACTCATAATGACACTGGCGATGGCGGAGCCAGAGGTAAACGAGGATCCGCGGTTCATCGCCACCCGTGCCGAGTCACGGGATGGCGGATATGTGATCACCGGCCCCAAGCTGTTCGTTCCTTACGCTCACATCGCCGACTACATGCTCGTGGTGGCGAGAACGGAGGGAGCCTCCGGCGATGATAAGGGCCTTACCGTATTTATAGTTGACGCCAAGGCCGCGGGCATCAACCTCACCCCTCTGATCACGATCGCCGCCGACAAACAGTTCGAGGTGGTGTTCGACAAGGTCTCTGTTTCAGACAGTGACATCCTTGGAAGCCTGCACAAGGGGTTGCCCCTGCTCCAAGCCGTTCTCAGAAAGGCCACCGCGATTCAATGTGCGGCGATGGTCGGCGGGGCACAGCAAGAGCTGGAGTTGACCGCGGAACATACCAAGACACGGATACAATTCGAGCGTCCCCTTGGTGCCTTCCAGGCCGTGCAGCATCGGTTGGCCGATATGTACATCGATGTCCAGGGCGCTCGCTGGATCACATATCAAGCGGTATGGCGCCTGAGCGAAGGCCTCCGGGCAGACCGTGAAGTGGCAATCGCCAAGGCTTTCAGCAACATTGCCTGCCAGCGAGTTGCAGCCAGTGCCCAGCAACTACACGGTGGTCTCGGAGTCGACAAGGATTATGACCTTCATTTCTACTTCCGGCGGGCCAAAGCCTTCGAGCTGAGCCTTGGTAGCACACCCTTTCATCTGAAAACCCTCGAAGCTGAACTCGAGTCATAAAATTGGTTAGTTCAAGATATAGTATAATAGAACCAGAGCACCTATTCACAGCTTCACGTAGACACGTTTCAAGGTAGACGGCGAAATGATAAGCTAAATAGCCATCCCACAGGGGAAATCTCACGAAGGGAGGTATGAGTATTGGAGACCAAGATAAAGTCCAGGGCATTCCAACAGTTCGGCGAAGCAGCCGAGACGCTCGCTAACCCGGTGCTGCAGGGCTGGAAGGACCAAGGGGGCAAGGTCGTGGGATATTTCTGCTCCACTGTGCCGGAGGAGCTTATCACGGCGGCCGGTATGGTACCCTTCCGGATGAGGGCGACCGGGAGCACCAGCACCGAAGAGTCGGACGCCTTCTACAGCAGCATCAACTGCAGCTTCCCCCGCCATTGCTTCAATCTAGCGCTGATCGGGGAATTCAAGTTCCTCGATGGGATTATCTGCGTCAATAGCTGCGACCACGTGCGCCGCATCTACGACAACTGGATACGGTTCATGCCAACGGATTTCGCCGAGGTTATGAGCCTTCCACGCAAGACGGGACCTGACCAGGTGGGCTGGTACCGCGACGAGTTGGCTATGCTCAAGGAGAAAATCGAGAAGCACTTCGGCGTGGAGATCAGCGATGACACCCTGTGGAAGGCGATAAAGCTGCACAACGAGACGCGTCGCCTTCAGAGGAAACTCTACGAACTGAGGAAGCAGGACAGACCGCCGATTACGGGGGCCGAGACGCTGGCCGTCATGGTTGCCGGAACCGCCATGCCTAAGGAGCAGTACAATGAGCTGCTGCGGGAACTGCTGGATGAGTTGAGCGGATCGGAGGGTCCGGGGACTCACCGGGCGCGCCTGATGATAGTGGGCGGTATTCTCGACGACCCCGCCTACATCAAGGTCATCGAGGACCAAGGAGGCCTTGTCGTTACCGATTCGACCTGCTTCGGCACCAGGCTCATGTGGGTCAAGGTCGACGAAAACGCAAGCGATCCCATTGCGGCCCTAGCCCAATACTACATAGCAGACCGTCCCTCGTGTCCCCGAATGTACGGCGAGCACGACAACCGGGCCAAGTACGTTATTGACATGTGCCGCGAGTTCAACTGCGACGGTATCATTGGCGAAAGGCTGATGTTCTGCGACTGCTGGCTTGTGGAGCATTACATGTTGGACCAGGACGTTAGAGCGGATGGCATTCCCTTCCTGAAGCTGGATAGGGAGTACCTCACAAGCGCCATCGGCCAGTTGAGAACACGCGTCCAGGCGTTCCTAGAAACGATGGGGAGGTAAGCAATGGCGCTGATAGACAAGCACCCTGAGTTGGCACGCTACATATCGGAGCAGCAGTGGTTCGAGTTTCTCCGCGAGCAGACTCTAGCGATGAGCGAGATCCCGGAAATGCAGCTTCAGACGAAGACGCTTGACTCTCTCCTGAAGATGTATGGCAGAATACTACACGCCGTAGAGAACGACGAGCCGTTCCTAGCCAGCTACTACTGTCTGGCACCTGAGATATACACGGCAATGAACCTGCCCTACTATATGGTCATGCAGACTCCGTTCCTGGCATCCTCGGTGCCATATATCCTCGATGATATCGACGCTGCCGAGGAGATGGGACTGGGGAATGACCTTTGCACTGCCATCAGGCTGTCAATCTACTACGTCGAGGCCAACCTGTCGCCCCTGCCCACCTGCGCCCTCAACTTGCTCTTCCCCTGCGACGGCGCCCCATTGCTTCACGAAGTAATCATGCGTAATGAACGCTGGCGCAATATCCCCATGTTCGGCTGCGACCCGCCTTACTACATGGACGAGCGGAGCCTGGGCTACTTCGCCGGTGAGCTGCGGAAGATGGTGAAGTTCATCGAGAAGCATACCGGCAGGAAGATGGACATGGACAAGCTGAAGGAGGCCCTAGACGAGTCCAACAAGATGTTTGAGCTGTGGGACGAATACAACCAGCTGCGACGCAGCGTGCCCAGTCCTCACGGCTGGGGCATCGGAGCTCCACAGTGCTTCTCCCAAGCCTGGTGCTACGAGGCAGGCACGCCGCAGGGCGTCGGTTGGTTCCAGAAGCTGGTTGAGATGGCCGAGCTAAACGTGAAGAATGGGGTAGGCCCTGTGCCTGAGGAGAAGATAAGGCTGTTCTGGTTTGACCTTCTGCCCTACGGCTGGGTCTTCGAGTTCCTGCCGTGGCTGGAGGAGGAGTGGGGAGCGGTCTTGGTCATGGACATGTTCGGCAACTACCCCTATACCATGATCGACACCTCCAACGAAGAGCAGATGTGGAAGGACTTGGCTAAGAGGAACCTGTTCGACTCGCCGATGGTACGACAGGCACGAGGCGTGGCCGATAACTTCGCCAGCGACATCAACAGAATAGTCAAAGACTACAAGATAGACGTCGTCGTCTGGCCCGGCCACATGGGACACAAGGACGGGTCTGCAAGCGTCGGCATCATGAGGGAGACCTGCCGAGACCTCAATGTGCCGTTTGTGCATCTGGGGCTTGACCTGTTCGACAAGAGATACTCGACGCCCGACCAGGTCAAGGACAAGATGTCCCAGTTCTTCAGAGCCATGGGGCTCGGCTAGAGGCGAGCATCGGCGTTGCGAATAAGCCCCCGTGCCAGAACAGAGGAAGGAGCCAGCGTGATTGTCGGAGGCTGTGACGTAGGTTCTGCTACCGGCAAGGCAGTCGTAATGAGAGACGGAGAAATCGTCTCCTATGTCATAATACCATCTACTACGAAACCTGAGGTGACGGCGCGGTTGGTCATGGATGAGGCGATAGAGAAGGCGAGCCTGTCATCGATCGAGGACCTTGATTACATTGTGGGCACGGGCTATGGTCGGCTCAAGGTGCCTTTCGCCAACGAGAATATTTCGGAGATAACCTGTCATGCCCATGGTGCTCACTGGATGTCGCCCACGGTGAAGACGGTGATCGATATCGGTGGACAGGATTGCAAGGTCATGTCCCTGGACGATAAGGGCAAGGTTATCGAGTTTGTTATGAACGACAGATGTGCTGCGGGGACGGGAAGGTTTTTTGAGGCTATGGCCAGGGCGCTCGACTGTGGTCTTGAAGGGCTCTCATCGCTGTCCCTTCAGGCAAATCATCCTGCCACGATTACAAGCCAGTGCAGCGTGTTTGCTGAATCCGAGGTTATAACCCTGGTCAACGAGGGCGTGGACGTGGTCGATATTGTCGCCGGCCTCCACAACTCAATAGCGGGTAGGTTGAATTCCATGGTGAGGAAGGTAGGCCTCGTGGAAGACGTGGCTCTGACGGGTGGATGTGCCAAGAACGAGGGCCTGGCCAGAGCATTGGAGGGGAAACTAAGGGTGAGCGTAAAGAAACTGCCCCAGGATCCCCAAATCGCAGGGGCAGTAGGCGCGGCACTCATAGCTAAGGAGAGAGTAAACGCGCAACCCTGAGTCGATTCGCTCATGGCACGGGCTACGCCCCGAAGTCCGATTAAACTGAGAGCCTGTACTATTTTGTCGCCCTCAGCGATAGTAAACGGGCTTGGGTGTCATTGCGAGGAGCCTTAGCGACGAAGCAATCTCTGAAACAGCTATGAGATTGAGATTGCTTCGCTTCGCTCGCAACGACAGGGACTTGCCCCTCCGTTTTACTCGGGTCTTCCGCTCAGAATGACAAACAAGATAGCTGAACATCCTCGATAACCCCAAGCTTCTGGGAAGGAAGCGGATTGTGTCAGTCTTTGATGCATATGTGAAAAAGGTGGCCGGATACGTGGAGGAAGTGCGGGGAAGGGGCGGGCAAGTTAGGGAGTTCGATAGCCCCGCGGCGGTCAGCGAATTGGTGGAAGGGCTACCTGTTCGGGTTGGCCCCCGGGCCAGCTCGGGTGTAATACTCCGGGGAGATACCTTCGTCGAGCTTGGGAGCCCTGACGCAGGTTCCTGCGCCTTTCTCCTGTGGACAGATAACCCCTCACTGATCAGAGACGGCAGGATTACCCTTATCGGCCCCGATATTCAGGAAACGCCGGGAGCTAGCCTGCCGTTCGGCCAGGTCTTGATGGTGGCAGGAACAGAGCTCGGCGAGCAAGAGCATTCGGCGCTGGAACAGAGCCAATACATCTCCGACCAGGTAGAAGGGTATATGATCAAGAGCACATCTGAGCGCATGTGGGGCAGGGTGGGCAAGGACGCTGCGGGGAAGGGTTTTGATTTCTGCACCCTGGGAAAAGCGCTGATGACCATCTTCAAATCAGATGTGCCCAAGGTGCAAGCTATGGAAGTCCTCTTTGTCACCTCGAGCAAGGAAGACGTGCAACGTCTGGATGAGATCGCCCAGCAGGTTCGGAAGATAGACAGGGATATTGTGAGGGAAACATGGCTGGCTAGAGGCTATGACGTTCTCGAGTGCACCCTGGGCTGGGATTGCAACTCTTGCGCCGATAAGGCTGTATGTGACGAAATCAAGGAAGTGATCACCGTTCGTAAGAAGAAGACCAGAAAGACCGAAGCGGTCAATAACTAGCAACAGAGATATGCCGACTGGAGCTACTGATGTCTGAATCTCCTACCCCCGGCAAGAGGCTGCTCGCCGTATGTGGCAAGGGGGGCGTGGGCAAGACCACGTTGACAGCCATGCTGGCCAGGATTCTTCTTGAGGGCGGCAAGGCTGGCAAGCTGCTGCTGATAGACGCTGATCCGGCTATGGGCCTGCTCAACGCCCTTGGCGTAAGCGTCAGACGAACCATGGGGCAGGTTCGCGAGGAGATAATCAAGACCGCCAGAAGGGGTGGAAAGGAAGAGAAGATTCAGCTAGTCGACATGCTTGACTATATGACCTTGGAGGCCCTCAGTGAGATGGAGGACTTCGCGCTGCTAGCCATGGGACGCACCGAAACCCTGGGCTGCTATTGCCCGGTCAATGAGCTTCTGCGAGGGACGATAGAAACGCTATCCGAGAGCTTTGACACTATCCTTATCGATGGCGAAGCTGGCCTGGAACAAATAAACAGGCAAGTCATGCGCCGTGTAGATACCCTGATTATTGTCAGCGACGCCACATCCAGAGGCATACAAACCGCAGGTCTGATAAAGAGGATGGTACAAAATGACAGGGTTATACAATGTGAGAAGATAGGTTTGGTCATCAATAAGGTGCAAGGCAACGAGGAACTGTTGGAACAATTCGCCCAGGAGATGGGCCTGGAGGTTTTCGGTTACATCCCGCTGGACGAGAACATCGCCTACCACGATCTGGTTGGCAAACCTATAACTGAGCTCCCCGCCAAGTCACCCGGCCTTGCGGCACTACGCGACATCGCGGAAAACTTCATCCTCATCTAACGCCAGGAGGTAGAATCAGAAAATAGGGGATTGTGCCAGTTACATCCCTCTTGCTGGTGCTTCTCATCGGTGCTATATGCCCTGCTATTCCCATCCAAAACTCAAACCCCATCCCTACCCCCTTCACTCGCTGGCGCTGTAGAAGATGGTGGCACTGACGATTTTGGACTTGACATACCCCTTCTCGCGGAACTCGTCAAGCCATCGCTGGATCTCCCGAAACATTTGCCCAACCCCACCTGAGTCGCGGAGGTGGGCACTCCTCTCCTCCTCACTATATATGCTTGCATATATTTCCATAACTGTGTAACCTTTGTCTGCTGGATTGGCGCTTAGAAACTCCAGAATCTCTCTCGCCTTTGGATCAAGACCAGCTTCGTAGTCGTCCTTCGATGTGGGCACGCTCCACCTCCTTGCTCCTAAATCCGTGGCCTGCGCCGCTGAGACGAAAAATTCAGGGGTCATCGAAATATACCACATTAATGGTCCTTTTGCAATTACACCCCAGGTATTTTTCTAGCGACTACACTGGGAGAAGATTGGACCAAGTTAACGTATTGAAATCAGGATTTTGCTCCTCTTCAGCTTCGATGAATACCCCACTGACTTCTGATCAGGCTGTCGCGGCTCCGATCCCTCCATTCAATTTTCTCCAAGTGCACCACTACATGAAGCTTCAAAGTGCCCCCGCCCTCGTATCGTACCTTTTCACACCCCGACTTCAGGAGGCCAGCAAACTTACACAGAAAAAGCAGCGTTTCTCCATAATAATTTCATAATTCCTTGACATACTAGCCATATACGGGGAAAATCGTTTTGGGACAAAGCGTTCTGCTGCAGGGCGATTCGATACGAGGTGATGGTATGTGCCTGCAAAGTAGACTTGAACGAGTGGGGGTGAAATAATGGAATATGCGATTCAAATTGAGGACCTTGTGAAAATATATAGCCGCAAGATTACCGCTCTCGATGGAGTTTCTCTATCAATAGAAAAAGGGGATGTCGTCGGATATCTTGGTCCGAATGGTGCCGGGAAGACTACTACGATGAAGATACTCACCAACTTGATAAGGCCCAGCTCGGGACGTGCATATATAAACGGCGTTAACGTCAATAAGCGACCGAAAGAAGCCCTCCGGCACATCGGAGCATTGATCGAAGTCCCAGGAGTTTATGACTATCTCACGCCTCACGAGATGCTAACGTATTTTGGAAAGGTCTATGGAATGAGCAGTAGACAGACAAATCAGAGAATCGACGAGTCCCTAGAGTTAGTCAACCTCTCGGATTGGGCACGCGAGAAAATCGGTTCTTTCAGCACAGGAATGCAGCGAAGACTGGTGATTGCAAAAGCGATTTTGCATAAACCGGAGATATTGATTCTTGATGAGCCTGTGCTGGGTTTGGATCCAAGAGGGATGAAAGACATTAGGCAACTAATAGGGCAATTTCATGGCGAGGGTGTGACCATCTTCTTGAGTTCCCATCTTTTGGGGGAAGTTGCCGAGATCTGCAAGAGGGTCATATTCTTGGATAGGGGCAAAGTCATCACATCCGATTCAATCGAGAATATCAGGAATAGAACGGAACGTAGGACGATCAGCGTCAAATTCCTGACTACACTTTCAAGAGAAGAAATCGACAGAATAGAATCGATCGAGTCGATAGATAGAGTTGATATAACAGAGGGCATCGTTCGACTACATTTTGATGGAAAACCGGATACAAGTGCTCAAATACTATCTGAACTAGTGTCTCAAGGTTTCGCGATCGTTTCATACCACATGGAAAGCATGGGACTTGAAGATTTTTATCTCTCTGTTATGGGCGATAATGAGAAAGGGGTGAGGTAGATGACATTGTTTGCAGGTGGCGTTACAGGCGAGGTTTCCGACACCTGGCTTTCCATCAAGTTTGAATTGAGGAAACACCTCAGACGGAAGAGACTTCTCATTGTCACCGCATTGGCAATCGTTGTGCCCTTAATATTCTACATCATACCCAGGATTGGGGATGTGGACTTTGGTGGGTCTGCCAGTTCGTTTGCAGCCAACACTCTAGTATTCCTTAACGTACTGATAGTAATCTCTGCGGCACTATTCGCGGGAGATGCCATATCTAGTGAGTTTGAAAAAAAGACAGGCTTGCTCCTATTCCCAACAACGCAAAGCCGCACCTCGATCTTCATAGGTAAGTACATCGCAGCGCTACTCGCGACATTTCTCGTGGTTTCACTATACTGTGTTGTCACCACTCTGGAAATAATGGTGGTATACGGCGTGGAGGAAATCCCGACCGAATTGGCCAAGTCGTATTTGCTCGCCTTGCTCTACACTACCAGCGCAGTAAGCGTAGTATACTTCCTCAGTAGCGTTTTAAAACGCACGATAGCATCCACGGTTCTCGGTTTCGTAGTGTTGATGATGGTACTGCCAATCATTCAGGGAGTCGTGGGACTTGTCGATGTAGAGCCATGGTTCATTGTCACTTACTCAGCGGGGTTGATAACCGAAGGCCTGGGCGATGTAGGTTTTGGACCAGGGGGCCATCACGGGTTTGATTCGGAGAGTTTCTCACCTGATTTGTATGTAGGTATCGGGGTTATGATAGCCTACACGTTGATCCTGTTTTTGAGCAGCATAGTAGTCGCGAATAGGAAAAGCATGGAGTGATTCCTATCAGTAAAAGTAGCGTTCGACGGCAAGCTATATGACGTCCCATCAGAAGACTCTTGATAGACGAAGTTATTTACAAACTATCAATTAGGGAGGATTAGAACGGGGTACTGGATTGCGTTAGTCGTTGGTGTGATTATAGCGTTTATGGGGATAATGGGCCTTATTGCCAGGGGTTTGGGTTGTGCACCGGGTGATGGACGACTTGGTGACCCTGGTCCGCTCGCTGCTCTGATCCCGTTGACGATTGGCGCAGTTCTAATACTTATAGGCGTGATAGGATTGCGGAAGCGGAAAAGGAAGTGGATTCTCCTTTACGCTGCCCATATCTTGACCAACGCCCGTGCCCAGCAGCTCAGGCAGCCCGGTCCTGAACATGGGCTTTCTCCCCTCCCGGTGACGAAGCGAGGGAATTTTGTTGAGAAACAAGGCAGAAGTCAACAACGCGAATTGCATGGTTGCACACTGCTTTAGGCGCATCTCGAATCGTTGACAGATTTAGCAGATGCTGCAATACTAGATTCAACAACAAGGTCAGCTACGACGGTGATGCAGGATGATGCGCTGACTTCGTTGCCCATTGCTCCAGCGGTGGTACAGGTTTTCCCTCTTGCAGGCTGTCGGCAGTGGCACCAATGAGACCCGAAGGATGATCATTGCAATCGCTGGCCTGGGGCTGCCCAGGTAGGGTAAATCGCAGACTCAAGCCTCTTCCAGTGTAACCAGAGAAAGGAGAAGGGATAATGCCTCTTGCTTTGGAAGGGATAAGAGTGCTCGACATGGCTTGGCTAGGCCCTGGCAACTTTTGCGCTACTGTTCTTGGCGACTTGGGCGCTGAGGTGATAAAGGTCTACGAAGCTCAGCCTGAACGTCGTGGCGGACCCATCTTATTCTTGTTCTCCAGTTCGCCTAACTTCCCTGGATGGCGGAATTTGAAGGCAATGGGGCTTAACCTGAAGGCCGAAGAGGGACGCGCCATATTCTACGACCTGGCCAGAACTGCTGATGTTATCACGGAGGGCTTCAGGCCTGGCGTCGTGAAGCGCCTGGGTGTTGACTACGATACCATTAAAGAGATCAACCCGCGGATTGTGTATGCCTCAATAACGGGCTATGGGCAAGAAGGGCCCTACCGCGATGTTGTCGGGCATGACATCAACTATCTGGCTATCGGTGGCCTCTTAGGTGTGACCGGGCCTGCTGGCGGTGCGCCCGTCGTTCCAGGTACAGTGCTTGCGGACTTCGCTGCCGGCGGGATGTGCGCTATCATCGGGATTCTGGCGGCATTAATGGCCCGAGAGAGAACAGGCAAGGGGCAGTTTGTGGATGTCTCCGTGACAGACGCAATAGTAGAACTGACCTCCGTGCAGATAAATCCCTATCTAACCGATGGTATTCTCTCCAAAAGGGGCGAAGGGGTGCTCACCGGTCTGTACCCTTGGTGGAATGTATATGAAACCAAGGACGGCAAGTACATCAGCATTGGCGCTATGGAACCGTGGTTCTACGCTAACCTATGTCAGCTTCTGGGTCGTGAAGATTTCGTTGAGCACCAATGGGCAGAAGGTGAAAAGAGGGAGGAGATTTCCCGATATTTCAGGGAGACCTTTTTGACCAAGACCCGAGACGAGTGGTTGGAAATTTTGGGACAGAAGGACACCTGTGTTGCCCCTGTTTACACTCCCGATGAGTTAGTCTCTGATCCCCAATTGCTCGCTCGCAAGATGATTATCGAGCTGGATCATCCAACCCTGGGCCGCACCAAGCAAGTTGGATCCATGCTCAAGCTCTCAGAATCGCCGTTCGGAGTTAGGAACTGGACCACACGATTCGGGCAGCACACTGAGGAACTCTTGCTCGAACTTGGCTACGATAAAGCACGTATCGACGCACTACGTGAGGCAGGCGTGATAGGGTAGGGATGGTCGGTCTCGTCCCTGTAAGCCTGATGCCAGCGCGCGACGGGCATATTACCGCTATGCAGCGAGGTTGAATACCGATAGGCTAGTGTGGGAGCAAGCAACGTGCTATACTTTCGGTAAACTTGAATTCGAGGCTGAGCTGATTGTGGCGAAAGGAGCGAAACAAAGTGGAGCTTATGGAGGTGATCAGAAAAAGGAGGAGCGTCAGGAGATACAAGCCTGATCCTGTTCCTGAGGAAGACATAAAGTATGCTCTGGAAGCTGCCAGATTGGCGCCTTCGTGGGCTAATACCCAGTGCTGGCACTTCGTCGTAGTAACCGACCAGGATGTCAAGAGGGAAGTTGCCCAGGCAGGAAACGGAAACAGATGGATTGCAAGAGCTCCAGTGATAATAGTCGCTTGCGCTGACCCGACAAGACCGGGAGCCAGAGATGACATACCGAACTATCTCGTCGATATGGGAATTGCAATCGAACACCTGATACTGGCTGCAACAGAACGCGGCCTGGGGACGTGCTGGATAGGCTGGTTTGACGAGTCTAAGGTGAAGGAAGTATTAGGAGTCCCCGAGAATATCCGTGTCGTCGCAAGCACGCCTCTAGGTTATCCCGATGAAGCACCTGCTGCCAGGGGCAGGAAGGGCCTTGAAGAGATAATCAGCTACAACCGGTATCCGCATCCAAGAAGCTGAACAGATACTCTCCCCAGAGGGAAACTTGGGCAGGTTGCTAGCGTAACGCCGGGTGTGAGCATGAGGGAAGCGAAAGGCAAAGGGAAAAACTCAAAACAAGTTTGGAGGGGCAGCATGAGTGATAGAAAGGCAAATGATACAGCGTTGGGCGATCTCAGGGTGCTCGATCTGGCGGGCCCCATGGGACTTTACTGCACCAAACAGCTCGCCGACCTCGGGGCTGACGTCATCAAGATCGAGCCACCTGGCGGAGATCCCACCAGGGCCATCGGCCCGTTCTACCACGATGAGCCTCACCCGGAGAAGAGCCTCTACTGGTTCCATTTTAATACCAACAAAAGGAGCGTCACCCTGGACATAGAAAGCCCCGATGGAAGGGAGATCCTGAAGAAGCTGGTCAAGACAGCGGACATCATGGTGGAAACCTTCCAGCCTGGGTATCTGGACAGAATAGGTCTGGGATATTCCGTGCTCAAGGAGATTAACCCCGGGCTGATCCTGACCTCTATCACTCCCTTCGGTCAGACCGGTCCTTACAAGGACTTCAAAGCATCTGATCTTATCGGACTTGCGATGGGTGGCCTGGTTTTTATCTGCGGCTGGCCAGATGAGCCACCCACCACGATGGGTGGCTCCCAGGGATACAACGTGGCTTCGATTCACGCCTGCGCGGGCACTCTGATCGCCCTCTACCACAGGGATATGACCGGCGAGGGGCAGCATGTGGACGTATCGATGCAGCAATGCGTTGCTCATTCCCTGCAATGGGTGACGCAGATGTATGATCTCCAGAACCGAGTTATGGTAAGGTCAGGGCGTTGGGGAGTGCCCCTCCAAGAATGCAAGGATGGTTGGGCGGTGGTCATCCCCATGGTGGACTGGGCTGATTTTGTTGGCTGGCTGGAGAGCGGTGGAGGAGCTGCCGATCTGACCACTGATGAAAGATATAAGGACATAGATTATCAGATGATACCCGAGGTGAGGCAACATATCACCGAAGTGACCGATGGCTTTACAAAGTCCCAACCGAAAAAACTGGTCTGCGAAGAAGGGCAGAAGAGACATGTCATAGCCATACCGTGCAACAATGCCAAAGAGGTTGTGGAGAACCCTCAGCTTGTTTCTCGGGGCTTCTTTGTCAATGTGGACCATCCTGAGTTGGGAGACACCCTAAAGTACCCCGGTGCCCCATACCGCTTTGCTGAAACCCCGTGGCGGATAAGACGCAGGGCCCCTCTCATTGGGGAGCACAACCTCGAGATATACGGGAAGGAGCTGGGATTCCCCCCAGAGCAAATGGCCCTCCTCAAGGGGCAAGGGGTTATTTAGCGCTATGCCAATAGGTCACCCCCGTTAGAAGCTAGCCGAAGACTCTCTAATGAAAAGAGGCGAAAAATGGATAAGAGATTTCCCATGGAGGGGATAAAGGTTGCAGACTTCTCGTGGTATGGAGCGGGACCTTATGTCACCAGGCTGTTTGCTGCCTATGGGGCGCAGGTAATACGGATAGAAAGCAATACCAAGCTCGATGGAATGAGGTGGCAATCACCTCGAAAGCCGGATGTCACTCCTACCTACAACATCAGTGGCATGTACAACAACTTCAACCCGGGAAAGTTGGGAATAACCCTTAACATGAACCATCCCAAGGCGTTGGAAATCGCTAAGAGACTTATCTCGAGAACCGATATAGTCCTAGACAATTTCTACCCCGGCGTCATGGAAAGGTGGGGGCTCGACTATGAGGAATTGGTCAAAATAAAGCCTGATATTATTGTAGCTACCATGCCGGTGATGGGGATAACCGGCCCTTACGCCTTGTGGCGGGGCTTCGGAACCAGCATCCGAACTATCGCAGGCATGGACTATATTTCGGGAAATCCTGATCGTCCCCCAATAGGTAGTGGGATGCAGGCCTGGCCCGATTACACCTGTAACCCATACCACGCGGCAACAGCCATTTTGTCTGCCCTCCATTATAGAAATAAGACTGGCAGGGGACAATTCATAGAGATTGCTCAACTTGAATCCACAGTCTGCTGGACGGAAACGAGCGTCTTGGATTACACCGTGAATAAGCGAATTCAGACCAGCATGCGCAACCGCCTGCCCTACGCTGCTCCTCACGGGGTCTATCGCTGCCGCGGGGAGGACAGGGAGGTCGATTACTCCGCCATGCCTGACACTCCTCCCGAACGTAGAAAGAAGGATGAGCGATGGTGTGCCATCGCTGTGTTCACCGAGGAGGAGTGGAAAGCCTTTTGCGATGTCATCGGCAACCTGCCGTGGACTAGGCAGGAAAGGTTTGCCACCTTCCTCGGCAGGAAAGAAGATGAGGACGAGCTTGACCGCCTGGTAGAGGAATGGACGATGGAGAGGTCACCGGAAGAGGTGATGATGCTAATGCAGCGGGCAGGGGTAGCAGCCGGGGTGGTCCAGGATGGCGAGGACCTGCTCACTCGGGACCCTCAATTGAGGGACCATGGCTTTTATGTGTATCGCGATCACCCCGAGGCGGGCAGGATCGCTCACGATGGGCTTACCTTTGCCCTGTCTGCCACCCGCAGTGAGATAGAGCGAGCCCCCCTTCTCGGTGAGCACAACGAGTATGTCTATAGGGAGATCCTGGGCTTCTCTGAGGAGGAGGTAAACCAACTCATCATGGATGGCGTGCTTGAGTGAGCAGGCTAAGAGGACTGACCAGGCTGAAGGAAGAAAAAGTCCTCGAATAGTGAAAAGGCCCGATTTACTTGCGAATGCGTTGATTGGTATAATATCAGCGAACGGTTTGGAAGTCAGAAGGAGGAGTCCTGATGAACTGGAGAACCAGGGTTACCGATCTCTTGGGCAGCAGATATCCCATAATTCAGGGAGCCTTCGGTGGCTTCGGCGTCTCGGCTCTGGCCGCCCCTGTTTCCGAAGCAGGGGGCTTTGGCATCATTACCGCCAGTGCCCTGCGCAATCCAGAAGGGCTGAGGGAAGATATCAGAAGGGCACGTTCCATGACAGACCAGCCCTTTGGAGTTAACCTCTCGGTAGGGCTTTGCCCTCGCATCGACGAGATGCGGGAGGTGGCCATCGAGGAGAGGGTGCCGGTGATCTTCACCTCTGCTTATCGGGCCGATGACCATGGCCGGAGGATAAAGGAGGCTGGCCTCAAGTGGGTGCACAAGGTGGCCACGATCCATCATGCCCAGGCCGCTGAGCGTCACGGGGCCGATGCTGTGGTCATCGTAAGCCTGGAGGGCACTGGCTTCAAGAATATCTCCCAGCTCCCTACCTTGGTCACCATCACCACCGCTGCCAGGTTGCTCAAGGTGCCGGTGGTCGCCGCCGGAGGCATTGGCGACGCCCGCGGCTTCCTGGCCAGCTTGGCCATGGGAGCAGAAGGCGTTTATATAGGCACCGCCTTCATAGCTACCAAAGAATGCCCCATCTCGGATCGCTACAAGGAAGCACTCGTGAAGTCCCAACCCTGGGAACCTGAAGTCCGGGACCGCTGCCTGGCTCCTCCAAGGCCCGAGGAGTACGAAAGCGTGAAGCGGGAAAAAGATAAGCTGCCTATCGAGGAGTGGATTCCTCGTATGGAAAGGGTGCACCTCAAACAGTCCCCAGACTTTAAGATCGATTGGGATGCCGATTATGACCCTGGGGAGGCCCTGAGAATAACGGGGCCCTCGCTGGCAGTGGGAGTTCTCGATAGGGTGGTGAGCGTCAAGGAGTTCATCGATACCATTATCCGAGAAGCTGAACAGATGCTATCCCCAGAGGGACACTTGGGCAAGTTGGTGGCGTAGTGCCACTTGTTGATGACCCTGCTGCGTCGAAATGGTTAGGGCGTGCACGCGGGCGGGATTCGACCTTTGCGGAACCTCTTACTAAGCCCGAACCTTGCCCAGCGCTATCAGCAGCCCGGCGATGCTCTTGCCGTCGCACACCTCGCCTGAGGCGATAAGCTCGGGGACTGCGGTCAGGGGTACGCGCACCAGCTCGATGTTCTCGTCGCCGTCAGCAGCACTCTTGGCCGGTCTAAGCTCGGTGGCAAGATAGAGGTGCATGTCCTCAGTGCAGAAACCGGGGCTGGTGTAGAAGAAACCCAACTTTTCCCATCGCTCAGCGGAGAAGCCCGTCTCCTCCGCGAGCTCCCTGCGGGCACACTGAAGCGTGTCCTCGCCGGGTTCCAATCCGCCTGCCGGAATCTCCAGCAGCACCCTCTCCACTGGCTTGCGATACTGCCGGACAAGAAGGACGTTACCCTCAGAGTCGATGGCGACAATGGCGGCGCAGCCACCATGCTCCACGATCTCCCGCGTCGTCTTCCTGCCGGAGGGCAGCTCCACAGTATCCACCCTCAGGCCAACCAGTCTTCCCTGGTAAATACGCTCAGTATGCAGAGTCCGTTCCTGGCTCACTTTCATCACTCAGAGGCCGCGGCGGCCCAAGAGATAGGATCAGCGACACCTCATCACAATCGGGGAACTTGGGACATCTGTAGCACTCGCCCCAGACCTTGCGGGGAAGCTCTGCCTTGTCAATGAGACCAAAGCCACACTTCTCAAAAAAGGTTGGCTTATAGGTCAGACAGAAAACAGTGGAGATGCCCAGTTCCCTGGCCTCTTCAATACACCTCTTGACCAGGGTGGCGCCGATACCCTGCCCTTTACTACCCTCGGCGACTGCCAGGGACTTGACCTCAGCCAGGTCGGACCAGCTCACGTGAAGAGCCGCACAGGCAGCCACCCGGTCGCCATCCCTGACCACAAAATAGTCCCTGATATTTTCGTAAATCTCGCTCAGGGCGCGAGGAAGCATCTCGCCCTGACCGGCGAATTTATTGATAAGCCTATGCATCTGGACAGCATCAGCTATTCTAGCCTTTTCCACTTTCATCTCCGTCTACTCCCTCTTTGCCAGCCTCTGCATCAACGTTTCGTAAAAGGAGGGGGGGCGATCAGACCTGAGCAGCCTGGTGACATGAGGACTGCGTCTAACCTTCACCACGGCCCCATCGCTTAGCGGGACTTCAACTTGACCATCAATGCTGAGCGTTGCTCCATGAGTGGTGCTCACCTCGAGCTTCACCTCTGTGTCAGGAGGTAAAACCAGAGCAGTACTTAAGCTGAGATGAGCTGCGATTGGCTGCAGCAGGATCTCCCTGGCGAGAGGATGGAGTATAGGACCGCCTGCTGCCAGGGAGTAGCCAGTGCTGCCGGTTGCTGTGGCTAAAATCACACCATCGCATCTATATGTTGTCAACGGCTCCCCATCGACAGTCGCCGTGACGCGGATCAGACGGCATCTCTCCCCACGACCGACAGCCACATCGTTTAGCGCATGAAACGGAGGTGTATCCGCTGAGACAAGCTCCGCCTGAAGCATAGTCCTCTCCTCGACCCAACCCTCACCTTTGACAAAAGCAGGCAGCCGGCTCAAGGCATCCTCTGCACGCAGCTCGGTCATAAAACCAACAAGCCCCAGGTTTACGCCCAAAATAGGAATCGACTGGGGATTAGCGATGCGCGCCGCCCTGAGAATGGTGCCATCGCCGCCCAGGCAGATTATGAGTTCGGTTTCGTCTGCCTGTTCTTTCGCCCTGTCCTCCTCCCACGATGAGCAAATCCAAACCGCAACATCCAGATCGCCCACGACCCTTGCTAGTTGTTGAGCCAAATCCCGAGCAGCCTGGATCTTGGGCTGGAACAGGATGCCAACCTTTTTCTTCAAGTCCACCTTCTCCTATGGTTTTCGTAACAGGACAAAGAACTCCCGGTTGCCCTCAGCGCCCAAGATCGGCGACGCCACCAGGCCCTCTAACCTGAAGCCCCTGTCGACGGCCCAGCAGATGAACCGACCCAGAACGGCAGCATGGACAAGAGGGTCTTTGACCAGACCTCCTTTACTTACATGCCGACGCCCCGCCTCAAACTGGGGTTTAACCAGCACAATCAACCGCCCTCCACCCCTCACCACATCGGCCACCGTGGGCACTACTTTCTCCAGAGAGATAAATGATATGTCAACTGTAGCCAGGTCAACCGGCTCAGGCAGGGTGAACGGGTAGCGAGCGTTGACCCGCTCCATCACCACCACCCTGGGGTCTTGCCTCAGCCGGTAGTCAAGCTGCCCATAACCAACGTCGACGGCATATACCTTGCTCGCTCCGCGCTTCAGCAAGCAATCGGTAAAACCCCCGGTTGAAGAACCTACATCGACCACCACCAGTGAAGTAACATCCACCTGGAACTCGTCAAGCGCCCCCTCCAGCTTGAGGCCACCCCTGCCTACAAATCGAGGGCTCTGGAGCAGATGAACCTCGGCGTCTTCCCTGACCAGGGTGCTGGGCTTGATGACCGTCCTGTTGTCGGCGACAACAGCACCCTCCATGACCATAACCCTGGCCTTCTCCCTGCTATCCGCCAGTCCCCTGGCGACAAGCAGGGTATCTATCCTCTGCCTGCTCACACCGTTTTTAGCATAGACTCGAAGGCACTGAAAGTCAAGGTTGCCTGAATCCCCCTCCCTCTAACTCCCTCCCGCCAGGCTTCGCCCTGAGGCTCAGCCCGAAGGGGGAGGGAGGACTGTGCGGTATCCTGCGCCTGTGGAACAAAAGCGCTTATCGGTGTATTATAGCAATAGCCTGATTTGGAGGGATACGATGACACTGGCACTGGAAGACATAAAGGTTTTGGACCTGTCCCGCACCGTGCCCGGGCCATTCTGCACCATGGTCCTGGCGGACATGGGCGCAGACGTGATCAAGATTGAGGACCCCGGGTACCAGATGGGAATGCTTCCAGACCAGGAGAAACAAGCGGCCTATGATTACCTGTCCCGTAACAAGAAGAGCATCGCGCTTAACCTGAAGACCGCGGAAGCCAGGGAGGTCTTCCACAAGCTGGCAACTGATGCTGACGTTGTCATGGAAGCCTTTCGTCCCGGGGTTGCCAAGAAGCTGGGCGTGGACTACGATACTATCTCCAAGCTCAATCCCAGGATTGTCTATTGCAGCCTCACTGGCTTCGGTCAGGATGGGCCCTACCGCGATCTCCCCGGGCACGACCCCAATTACACCTCCATAGGCGGAGCGGTGGGACTTACCGGAGATGAGAAAGGCGATCCAGTGATCATTCGAGCTGCCCTGGGAGATATCGGCAGCGCCCTGCACGCTGTTATCGGCATCCTCTGTGCCCTCATGGCGCGGGATAAGACTGGGAGAGGCCAGTATGTGGACATCTCCATGACCGACAGCGTTCTTCCCTTCCTCTCAGTAAGTCTGCTGAGATACTTCAGAGACGGCTTTATCCCCAAGAGGGGGTGGCCGTCGCCAACAATAAACGTATGGAAGACCAAAGATGGCAAGTTTGTCTCCACGGGCTTGATAGAACCCTATTTCTGGGAGCGCTTCTGCCACGCTCTGGGCAGGGAAGACCTCATCCCCCACCAGCGCGCCAAGGGTGAGAAGCTCCAAGAGGTATACTCTGCAATCAAGGAGACGTTTCTGACCAAGACCAGGGACGAATGGTTGCAGATTATGCGCGATGCGGATACATGCGTCAGCCCGGTCCTGGAGCTCGATGAGGTGGTCAGCGACCCGCAGTTGCTCAGCCGCAACATGTTCCCTGAATTCGAGCACCCGACAGAGGGCAAAGTAAGGCAGCTCGGCATGCCGATAAAGCTCTCGGAGACGCCGGCGAAATTCAGGAGCTTCGCCCCCCTCATGGGGCAGCACACGGAGGAGATCCTGCAGGGGTTGGGCTACAGCGAGCAGCAGATCGAGGAGCTGCGCAGGTCGGGCGCCATAAAATAGATTAAGGCAAGTTTACCGTTGACAGCGTAGTGGTAGTTGGACGAGTACAATTTGTTGACGCGAATGTCTTTCATTTGCTGCGCCTGCCAGACTGTCGTTTGGCAACTGCCTTAGGTTGAAAACATGCCTGAACTGCCGGAGGTCGAGACCATCAGAAACGACCTTCGCCCCAGGGTAGAAGGTCGTCGTTTTACGAGTGTATCCATCTTCTGGCCGAGAATGGTAGTCCAACCCTCGGCCGAGGAGCTTTGCCGGCGACTCCCCGGTCAGGTGATAAAGGAGGTAGCCAGAAGGGGCAAGTACCTTATCTTTCGCCTGGCCAGCGGCGAATCGCTGGTATTGCATTTGAGGATGACGGGCTCGCTGCTGCTCAGGAATAAGAATGTTGCCTCTAGCGAGTCCAACCCTTACGTAACAGCCATATTCGGTTTAGATAGCGGCCTGGAGCTGCTCTTTTGTGACCGGCGTAAGCTGGGCACCGTGTCGCTGATAAAGGATGAGCGTGAAATAGCCAGCAAGCTCGGCCCCGAGCCCCTCGACGCCAGCTTCACCCCGGAGATCCTGAGGGAGAGGTTAAGCAACCGAAAAGCTCCCATAAAAGCGGTGCTATGCGACCAGAAGTTCGTCGCCGGCATCGGCAACATGTATGCCGATGAGGCGTTGTTCTTTGCCAACGTCCATCCTTTGAGGCGAGCCAGCAGCCTCTCTGAAGAGGAGATAAAGAGGCTACACAAAGCTATGCGCCAGGTGCTCAACAAAGCCATCGGCAATGCCGGGGCCAGCATCAGCGACTATCGCCGTCCCAGCGGCGAACCGGGAAGCCAGCAATATGCTTTCTACGTAGCACATAGGGGTGGGCAAACCTGTAGAGTTTGCGCCACCCCTATTGAACGCATCCCCGTTCGCAATCGAGGGACCTATTTTTGCCCCAAGTGTCAGGACTACGCTACTTGTTCTTGAAGATGGGCTTCCTCTTCTCCCTGAAGGCAGCCGCGGCCTCTGCGCTATCCTCCATCCCCCTCAGGTTCTGCTCCAGTGCCTGTCCGAATATCCTGCCCAACTTGGGCTCCATGTACGCTCCCCGCTTGATTATCTCCTTGTAGTTCCACACCGCGCGGGGCGCCAGGTACAGCATGCGGTCTGCCCACTCCATCGCTTCATCCATGAGCTTGTCCGCGGGCACAACCCTGTTGTAAAAGCCCATCTCGTAGGCCCGCTGGGCAGAGACCCTCTGGTCGCCCCAGAGGACGAGCTCCATGCAATGGCCTATATGCATATGGAGGGTCAGGTCGCGGACCCAGCTCGCCGGCATGTTCCTCATAGCTTCGGCTATGCCGAACTCAGCGTGCTCGGCGGCGATGCGGATATCACAGTCATGAGCGATCAAAGCGCCGCCTGCAATGCAATGGCCATTGATGGCGGCGATTGTCGGTTTCCAGACGTCCTCCGGGCCGAAGGCGGGGATCCTGAAAGGCCCCGGCCTCTGTACTTTAGGGGGTGTCAGTAGGTCAGCTCCCGCACAGAACGCCTTGTCACCGGCCCCGGTTATGATTGCTACACGGGACTCCTCGTCAGCCTGATATGCCTTCCAGATCTCCTCAAGGTCATACATCATATCGAGGGTGAGGGCATTCCTTTTGTCAGGACGGTTGAGAGTGATAATCCAGATCTTTCCGTCTTCCTTCTTTTCGACGAGCAACTCCTTTTGTTCTTCGGTTGTCATACCAGGTCTTCCTCCAAGCTAGACTTACGTTTTTTGCGGCCTTCACATGGCCTGATCGCGGTGGTTCCAGATAACCAGTTTGAACCCACCGCATTTCCCAGCAATTATTATAAGCAGGCATTACTGTTGGCGTCAATTCACAATTCAGCGTGCTACCTTCGGCAAACGCAAATCACGTTGACGCGGGCAAAATCAGTGCTAGAATAGGCTGGCAGCTCATGTCTCAACAAATCGATTACTCCAGGCTGGATCAACCACATATACTCGGCTTTGTTTTTTATCCCAGGCCAGACTGGACACCACCCCCACCCGGCGCTACCGACCACCTAGTACCTATGGAAGATGGCATATCCATATCCTGCCGTTTCTATCCCTCGAGCGAAAGCGCTCCCTCCATCCTGTTCTTCCACGGCAACGGAGAGGTGGTCTGCGACTATGACGGGATTGCTCCCCTCTATAACATGGAGGGCATCAACCTATTCGTAGCAGATTACCGGGGCTACGGGCAAAGCGGCGGCACGCCGTCCTTCTCCAACACAGTTGCCGATGCCCATGTTATATTCAACTACTTTCGTGACACCCTACGGTCCAACGGTTACAGCGGCCCCCTGTTCATCATGGGCAGATCCCTAGGAAGCCTGTCCGCCGTGGAACTAGCATTGAGTTATCCCCAGGAGATGAAGGGATTGATTCTGGAAAGCGGCTTTGCCAGTGCGGGGCGGTTGCTGGGTTACCTGAGCTATGCCTTTCAATTCCCCCGTCTGGATGAGTTTGAGAAGGCGAGCCTGAAAAGGATTCGCTCTATTACCATGCCCGTCCTCATAATTCATGGAGAATACGACGAGGTAATCCCCCACGAGCAAGCGCTGGTTTTCTACCAGAACGTAGGTTCAGAGGATAAGAGGCTGCTGACCATCCCCGGAGCCGGTCATAACGACATATTGCTCGTGGGGATCGAGCAATACTTCTCCGCCATCAAAGAGTTCGTATTCGGCCTAGAGTAACTGATGAACACCTGCATTTGAAAGATGGGGTGTCGAGACTGAGGAGTCAAGACGATGTTAAGCGCACTGCTTTGGATCCTGCGCATCCCGCTTAAGATAGTGGCCACTGCCCTAAAGATAGTGCTAGGGGTCATGCTCATGCCGCTCAGGGTAGTAGCGTTTGGCTTCCTGATCAACGTCGCTATGCTTCTGGGTTTGATCTTAGTCATGGCTGCAGTGATCTATTTTGTCGTAATAAGATGACAGCTGTTTGCCCTGCCCCAGGAAATGCGTTGATCGCAACTGCAAGCGGCAACTGGAGAATACATTCTTTCTGCAATACAAGAAGCCCCCAACACAAGGGTCTGTGTTGTGCGCCCTCATTAGCACAATACCAGAGACTGCAACGACTTCTCAACAACATGCTGGCTTCAAGTCGCGGTTGTTGTGAACGTTCGGTAGGCAGGGATGGTCGTAGTTGACTTGTCAGACGCACGGTGACATAATGCGGCGTGGTAGATAGAAAACGGCGAAAAAGAAACAGCCCCTTCGCCTGAAGAGACTGTTAAACTAGGGATGCGATCCCTAGCGCTGTTTACCCGATGATTATATCACCGCCTTTGACTATTTGTCAATACAAGATTGGCACGGGTTCTCCTCTGCTCTGGCAGATACCCCCAAAAAGGCATCCACCATAACAGAGGAGAACCCCCTTATAAACTATCTTGACATTCAGTAGCGGCCTGCTATAATGTCGGCATCCACTGAGGTCGGAGGTGTGCGCATGCTGGGATTGCTAATTAGACTTGAGTACAAGAGGCAGGCATTGAGGAGAAGGGTGCTGGGCAGCTCTTCTGAACAAGGACATAGCTACTTCGCCCTTGCTGGGGCACTGTTCTTGTTGATGATCGTTCCCCCATTCACTGGAGTCGAGTTGATTGGTATAATCCCTCTGGTGGGTGCATCAATACTCATCCTGCCCCTAGCTCCTGTTTTCCTGTAGGTGCCGACTCGATTTCAAGCTGTGCCCATATCTCGCCAGTCAAGGACCGTTTTGGTGCATTTCCCTCAATGCATCCGCTGAATCTGTGGAGTGTATTGGTTAAGGCATGGAAAAGGCCTATGGTAGCTGATGCACTAATCTGAAGACCCGTTTTCGGATGCTACCGCTTCGATCCAGACATAAAATGCATTGATCGCAACTACAATTGGCCCCCGTCGCTTCTTCAAACTCCGCGCTCGCCCTCCTCACCATGACGTGCCCCATTCTCCCCCTCATTGCGAGCAAGCAGGCTGGATGTTATAATTCTGGGCGACGAAAGGAGGGCAAATGGCAGGGATCACATCGTACGGCGCTTATATCCCACTACAAAGGATAGACCGCAAGACCATTTCTTCCGCCACAGGATGGTCAACCTCAGCAGCCTCTCTGCCAGGAGAGAAGGCAGTAGCCAATTATGATGAGGATAGCCTCACTATGGCAGTAGCCGCTGCCATAGACTGTCTCGACGGGCTTGAGAGGGAGAAGATCGACGGCTTATACTTCGCCACCACTACTGCACCCTACAGGGAAAGACAAAACGCAGGAATAATCGCCACTGCCCTCGACCTGCGCCCTGATATTCGGACATGTGACTTCAGCGGTTCTATCAAGGCGGGAACGGGCGCTTTGCTCGCTGCCTGTGACGCGGTAAAAGCAGGCTCAGATAGCAATGTCATGGTGTGTGCCTCCGATTGCCGTCTGGGGAAGGGTGGCAGTCCTCAAGAGGTGATCTTTGGAGAGGGTGCTGCAGCCCTGCTTCTGGGGACTAGCGATGTTATCGCCAGCCTGGAGGGCTTCTACTCCCTTTCCTACGATTTCATGGACCAGTGGAGGGCGGATGGGGACAGGTACAACCGCATGTGGGAAGACAGGTGGATTCGAGACGAAGCCTATACCAAGTTCATCCCCCAGGCCATTTCAGGACTGTTAAAGAAATACGGGCTGGAGCTCAAGGACTTCGCCAAGATTATCTATCCCTGCATCTACCTCAGAGAGCACGCCGGGATAGCGAGAAGACTGCAACTTGATCCTGCTCAAATTCAGCAGGAGCTGCTTACCTCTGTAGGCGACACCGGCACTGCTCATTCCCTGATGATGCTCGTCGCCGCCCTGGAAGACGCCAAGCCAGGAGATAAGATCTTGGTTGCCAGCTACGGCAACGGAAGTGACGCCTTGTTCTTCCAGGTGACCGAGCAAATCGAGAAGGCCGGGGATAGAAGGGGGATTAAGAAGCACCTGGCTTCCAGGAAAGAGCTAACCAGCTACGAGAGGTATTCGTCCTTCCACGATGTGATACCTATGGAGATGGGCTTCCGTGGAGAGGTGGGGCCGTCTATGGTATCGTTGATGTGGAGGGAAAGAAAGACGATCCTGGGCCTTGTTGGGGCAAAGTGCAAGCGCTGCGGCACCCCGCAGTATCCTTACCAGCGGGTATGTGTGAAGCCCGGTTGCGGAGCCATCGACGAAATGGAAGAGTATCGCTTCTCCGACAAGAAGTGCAGGCTTTTCAACTACACGATGGACAGTCTGGCCTTCAGCGCCAGCCCCCCGGAGATGTACGGGGTGATTGACTTTGAAGGCGGCGGAAGGTTTGCTTTTAATCTTACCGATTGCGAACCGGAATCACTTAAAGTAGATATGCCGGTGGAGATGAGCTTTCGCAGAAAATACGTGGATGAAGTCAGGGGCATCCACGGTTACTTCTGGAAAGCGATGCCAGAGAGGGCATAAAAGGTCCTTGTAATTCCCCTCCCCCGGCGGGAGGGGATTAAGGGGAGGGGGAATTCACCCTCATCCTTCGGCAAGCCTTGGGCCTGGCCAAGGCCAGGGCTCAGGACAAGCTCTAACCTCTCTCTTCAAGGGAGAGGGATCTGTGCTGAGATTTTTTTGCAGGAAGCGTTGCCACTCCTATGGCAACAAATTCTTCGTCCCGATAGGAATCGGGACGCTACACAGGGTGAGGTTTTTGGACAACCTCGGAAAAGGAGGCAAAAGTGCCAGAGGGAATAAAAGACAAAGTTGCAATCATTGGAATGGGGTGTACCCGATTCGGGGAACTTTGGGACAAGAGCTCTGAAGACCTGATAATCGATGCTTTTAAGGAAGTTATTGAGGATGCGGGGATAGAGAAGAAGGACATTCAGGCAGCCTGGCAGGGCGGCCCCGAGTTTACTGAGGTTAACGTGGGACATAGTGCCCTGCCTTTAGCTCAAACTCTAAAGCTGCCATTCATTCCAGTGACCAAGGTCGAGAACTATTGCGCCAGTGGCTCGGAGGCTTTCAGGGGCGCCTGTTATGCCGTGGCCTCGGGAGCATGCGACATCGCTTTGGCGCTTGGCGTGGAGAAGCTCAAGGACACAGGGTACGGCGGTCTTCCGGAATTCACCCACTGGATGGTTATAGGCACAAAACACAGGATTATCGGCGCAAACCAGACCGCTCCTGGGATGTTCGCCATGCTGGCTACCAGGTACTTCAGCCGGTATGGCATCAACCCCGAGGAGGGCAAGAGAATGCTGGCCCTGGTGTCAGCCAAGAGCCATCACAACGGCGCTCTGAACCCCAAGGCACACCTCCGCAGAGAAGTGACCGTGGAACAGATAATGAATGCTCCCATCGTCGCCTGGCCCCTTGGATTGTTTGACTGCTGCGGGGTAAGCGACGGAGCGGCAGCAGCCATTGTCTGTCGAGCTGACATGGCAAAGAGCTTCAGGTCCGATCCTGTCTATGTTAAGGCCCTGCAAATCGCTGCCACCTCGGGCGAGGAAGAGATGTACACCGACTATGACTATACTCATGTCGAGACGTCCACCCGGGCTGCAGCCAAAGCCTACGAGGAGGCGGGGATAAAGAACCCGCGTGATGAGATCAGTATGGCCGAGGTTCACGATTGTTTTTCCATCACCGAGGCAGTGACCATGGAAGATTTGCAGTTTAGCCCGAGGGGCAAGGTAAAGGACGATATCATGGGTGGCCGATTCAACCTGGATGGAGCACAGCCGATTCAACCCGATGGAGGCCTGAAGTGCTTTGGACACCCAATCGCAGCCTCCGGAATACGGATGATCTATGAAATGTACCTGCAACTACAGGGCAGGGCCGACAAGCGGCAGTTGAAGGACCCCAAATACGGCCTCACGCACAACCTGGGCGGCATCCCCTACAGGAGCGTAGCCAGCATCATTATCGTAGGGCTCTAGAACTATACCTACTCTATAAAGAGGTCCCGATTCCTCCGCTGCCCGGGGAGCCCGTTTGCCCTCCCTGCCCACTAAAAGCGCCGAATGGGTCGTCGCCTATCCAGAAGAACGCCCTGATACTGGGAGAGAAGCATCAGGGATTGTGGGCGAGCGTTCAGGCTGCTATAATAACCCCCGAAAGTTGCGAAAAGGAGGGCAAATGGCAGGGATTGCATCGTATGGCGCCTACATACCGTTATACAGGCTAAACCGCCCCGACATTCAGAAGGCGTGGGACAGTATGCTGCCCATACCCGGGGAGAAAGCCGTTGCCAGTCATGACGAGGACAGCATAACGATGGCCGTCGCAGCCGCCAGGGACTGCATGACCGGTATCGATCTCCAGAGGATCGACCGTCTGTATTTCGCTTCGACGACCTCTCCCTACAAGGAGAAGCAGGCGGCATCAGTCGTGGCCGGTGCGCTGGGTCTGAGCAAAGAGACCCTCACCATGGACTTCGCCGGCTCTCTGAGAGCAGGGACTAATGCCCTCAGGGCAGCCGTTGATGCCGTCCAGTCGGGATCGGCCGAGGGCGTCCTGGTTACCTGTGCGGAAACCCGGCTGGGAGCCCCCAACGGCGATAAAGAGATGTCCTTCGGCGATGGGGCGGCTGCCGTTCTGGTGGCGAACTCAGGGGTCGCCGTTGACATAGTGGGCAGCGTTTCTGTCTTCCAGGAATTTCACGACATGTGGCGTTCCGACAAGGATACCTTTGTCCGCTTCTGGGAAGAGCGGTTCGTTCGGGAGGCCGGATACATCCGTGTCGTTCCCCCAACAGTTGCCGTGGCCCTGCAGAAGTACAACCTGACCACAGGTGATATCGCCAAAGCCGCCATCTACGCTCCCGACCCCAGGCTGCTGGGTATGGCAGCGGGAAAGATGGGGTTTGAACCCATGGCCCAGATCCAGGACCCTTTGTACATGACCGTAGGCAATACCGGGTCTGCCCTCTCTCTGATGATGCTGGTGGCAGCCCTGGAAGATGCAAAGGCAGGGGATAATCTCTTGTGCGTCGGATATGGCGACGGCTGCGACGTTTTCGTGATGAAGGTGACTGAGGATATCGAGAGGATCAAGGACAGAAGAGGGATAAAGCGTCACCTGGCATCGAAGAGGATGATACCCAACTACCTGAAGTATGTACAGTGGCGCGGGCTGATGGAAACCCAGCCACCCCCACGCCCTCCCCTGAATCACATATCGGTACCGGCGTTATGGAGGGATATGGACTGGGGACTTTCTCTGCATGGAGTCAAATGCAAGAGCTGCGGAACACCTCAATACCCCCCGCAGCGTGTATGTGTAATCTGTCAGGCCCAGGACAACTTTGAGCCCTACAACTTTGCTGACAAGAAGGCCACGCTCACTACCTTCTCTCATGACAATCTGGCGGCCAGCATCGACCCGCCAACCACCATTGCCGCCGTTGACTTCGAAGAGGGAGGAAGGATCATATTCAACATGGTCGACCGTGATCCTCAAGAAGTAAAGACGGGCATGTCGGTTGAGGTCTCCTTCAGGAAGGTTCACTTTTTCGAGGGCATTCACAACTACTGGTGGAAGTGCACACCCCTAAGGTGTTAGAACAGTTTCATCTGGAACAGCTAGTCTTAAGGAGGGCAAATGGGGAGTATCAAAGGCATAAGAGACAAAGTCGCTATCATAGGTATGGGCTGCACCAAGTTCGGGGAGCATTGGGATAAGAACAAGAATGATTTGATCTTTGAAGCGACTAAGGAGGCGCTCGAAGACGCCAAGATAGAGACCAAAGATATAGAAGCAGCCTGGGCCGGAACCTGGGTATCAGGCTTCGATGGACGCTGCCTGGCCGATCCTCTCAAGCTGCAGTATATCCCCGTCACGAGGGTGGAAAACGCCTGTGCCTCAGGGTCTGATGCGTTTAGAAACGCCTGCTATGCAGTTGCTTCCGGGGCTTATGATATATGTCTTGCTGTCGGCTTCGAGAAGCTGAAGGATTCGGGCTGGGCCGGACTCCCCGATCAGCAGAGTCTACCCAGCAACAGATACCCGGATCGGACCGCTCCCGGGATGTTCGCCTTGATGGCCACGGTATACTTTTCCAAGTATGGTCTGAGCCCTGAAGAGGGCAAGCGAACGATAGGCATGGTCTCGGTGAAGAGCCACCACAACGGCACCCTGAACCCCAAGGCGCATCTAAAAAGAGAGGTAACCATAGAGCAGGTGATGAACGCGCCCATAGTGGCCTGGCCCCTGGGGCTCTTCGATTGCTGCGGTGTAAGCGACGGCGCAGCAGCCGCCATCGTGGTTCCTGCCGACATGGCCAAGAACTTCAGAGCGGACCCTATTTATGTCAAGGCGCTGCAGATCTCCGTGTGCCCCAGCGAGGGCGAGCTCAGATCTGACTACGATTTCACTCAAGTTAAGGCGACTGTTCGCGCCGGCGAAGCAGCCTACGCTGAGGCAGGGATAAAGAACCCCCGCGAGGAGATAAGCATGGCCGAACTTCACGACTGCTTCAGCATCACTGAGGCCGTTACCTGTGAGGACCTCCGGTTCAGCCCCAGAGGGAAGGTAAAAGAAGATATCGAGTCAGGATTCTTTGAGCTAACCGGAGGGCTGCCGGTCCAGCCCGATGGCGGATTGAAATCCTTTGGACACCCGATAGGCGCCAGCGGTCTGAGGATGCTGTATGAAATGTACCTCCAGCTCCAGGGGAGGGCGGATAAGCGCCAGTTGAAGGACCCCAAATTGGGACTGACCCACAACTTGGGCGGTATTCCCATCAGCAACACCGTCAGTGTGCTAATTATCGGCCTTTAGATACCTCGAATAGAGAGCATTAAGAGATAGATACTGGCCTGGCCAGGGAACATCCCTAGACAGGCCTTTTCTCTTCGGCCCTCATCTTCCTATTCCCTCCTGGAGGCTTACAAGGAGTTTCGCGGCTGATGATAGGAAGCCATCCGAGAGGCAGCGCAGATGTCATTGCGAGAAGCCCTGAGCCCTTCGATAAACTCAGGACAGGCCTGTCGAAGGAGCGACGAAGCAATCTTGATTGTATCATAACATAAGGAGATCGCTTCGCGGAGTTTACCCTGAGCTAGATTCTTCGGTCGCGGAGCCTGTCCTGAGCGCGAGATTCTTCGCCTGAGCCTGCCCTGAGCACCATGAGATTCTTCGCTTCGCTCAGAATGACAGAAAGCCGAAGCTCTGAACGCAGTGAAGAGGAAGGGCTCGCAGTGACAGAAGGAGGAGTTGCACTCACCTCTTGAGATTCACGAGGCACTGGTTGACAACCGCCCAACGCTTCATGTACGCTTATCGTACTCAAAGATAAAGGCGACAGGGATGCAAGCGAAGGACGAAGGAGATATACAGTCTACCAATGCGGGAAGCTTAGGGGCAAACTTGCAAGACTCTGAAAGCGGGCCCCGGAAGCCATATGCCGAGTTGCTAGCCTTGAGCCGAGTGTCAGCCGCAGTCAGCGGGCTGTGGGATCTCGATGCCATCCTTGACGTCGCTCTCGATACCGTGCTCGATATCATGAACGGAACTATCGGGGGAATTCTGCTCATAGACGAACAAGCCCAAACGCTCTCCTACCGGGTCTATCGTGGTCTGTCCGACAAATATGCCGAAGAGATGCACCTCAAACTGGGTGAAGGAATCGCAGGGAGGGTAGCTCAAACTGGCAAGTCTGTGCTAGTTGAGGACATCTCCACCGACCCGCGCGCTGCCTGGCTTACTTTGATAAGCACAGAGGGTTTAAAGGCGTTCATCAGTGTCCCTCTCCGAGCCAAAGACACTGTACTGGGCGTGTTGAACGTTGCCAGCCGTTTGCCGCGTAGTTTCACCAAGGATGACATGCATCTACTGCACGCAATCGGCGATCAGGTGGGGGTCGCCATTGAGCAGGCTGAGCTATACAACCGGTTGAGAAAGGAACGGGAAAACTATCGACGACTTGCGCGTCATATGTTGATAGCTCAGGAAGAAGAGCGAGGCAGGGTTGCCCGCGAACTGCATGATGAAACCAGCCAGTCGCTGACCGGTCTCTCACTTAACATGCAAGCACTCCTGAGCATCGCTAACGCCTCCGACTTTGGCGATGCCGCGTTCAAAGCCAAGCTTGAGAAGGCCTATAATATCACTCTTCAGCTCAATTCGGAGATAAACGAAATAATGAAGTCTCTCAGGCCAACCGTCTTGGATAGCCTCGGACTGGGTCCCGCCATCCGCCAATACGCCGAGAATCGCCTTCAGCCGGTAGGGATCAACGTATCGGTAAAGCATGAAGGTATGGAGGAACGCTTGCCTTCAGAAGTTGAATTCGGGCTTTACCGCGTCGCCCAGGGGTCAATCGCTAATATAGCTTGGCACTCCCAGGCCAAGAACGCAGTGATAAGTGTGCGGTGCAATTCAGACGAGGTTATAATGCAAATTGAAGATGATGGCAAGGGGTTTGATGGGTCAAGGCCAATTGAGGTGGACGAAAGCGGTCGCGGGCGAGGACTGTTCAGCATGAAAGAAAGGGCGAGTCTCCTCGGTGGTACTTGCGATATCCAGTCACAACCTGGGAAGGGTACCAGGATTATGGTAAGAGTGCCAGTGTATTGGAGCAAAGCGGATGCGAAAGATAACGGTGCTGGTAGTAGATGACCACATCATTGTCAGAGATGGCATTTGCACCCTGCTGGCGTTGGCTGGAGACATGGAGGTAGTAGGCGAGGCAGCCAATGGCAGGGAAGGGCTGGAGAAGGTGGGCAAATTACTGCCAGATGTCGTACTGATGGATATAGCCATGCCCATTATGGGTGGCTTGGAAGCCATACGCCGTATACGTAAGGAATTCTCGGAGACAAAGATTCTGGTTCTTACCCAGTATGATGACAGAGACCACGTTTTTCCAGCCATCCAGGCTGGAGCCAATGGATTCATTAGCAAGACGGCAGCGTCTTCAGAGCTTACTTCTGGGATCCGGGCCATATCTGCCGGGGAATCTTACCTGTCTCCTTCCATAGCTAAGCTGTTCGTTGAGGACTACCAGCGGGTGGCACTAACAGAGGACAAGAACGATCCTTATGAGCAACTGACCGATAGAGAGCGAGAGACGCTCAAACTAGTTGTTGAAGGATACAAGATCCGACAGATAGCGGAGATGTTGACCATCACTCCGAAAACGGTTGAGGGGCACAAGACCAGTCTCATGAGAAAGCTGGGTATTCACAATAAGCTGGAGCTGGTTAAGTATGCTTTGCGGCGAGGAATCATAGGCTTATGAACTTTGCCCAAGCGTGACGATTCATGCACTTACCCCGGTAGACACACGATGCAGGGGTGAACCTTCGGGTTTGCCCCTCCTTTTATCCTTCAAGAACTGGGGGGTTATTTCCAATGATTCAAGGGGCAATCCTCCCATATCTAGGGGTAAGTCCCTATTCACGTACAGAAGCGGGCGATTTATCATAAAAAACCAAAGTAGTCAGTGGGAGGAGAATCATGGAAGAGAAGCGGGAGGAGAAGAAAGAGATTCTGATCGTGGATGACGAACCTGATTTTGCCTCAGCCTTGCGAGGCGCTCTGGAGAGTGAGGTATGTGTGGTTGCTACCGCCGCCAGCAAGGCAGAGGCGCAGCAAGCACTCAAGACGATAAACCCTGACTTGGTGATTCTGGGTACACTGAGCCCCCGTGGAGAAGCGTTCTCGCTGCATCAATGGTTGAGAGGGAATCCCAAGACCAAGGATTTGCCCATCATAGTCATGGATGCACCCCCTGAGAAGCAACTTGTCAAAGGGTGGAGGAGAGACGAGGCGGCGTTGATGGACGCCGAGGACTATGTAGCCAAGCCAATTGAGCCGGGCGCGCTAGCCACCAGAGCCCAGACGATTCTTGAAAGGGCAACCAAGCGCATAAGAGTGCTTATAGTGGACGACCATTCGGTAGTCAGGGACGGGATTGAATCTGTACTAGAGCTACAAAATGACATTGAGGTGATAGGTCAAGCTGAGAATGGGAAAGAGGCGCTGGAAAAGGTAGCTGAGCTCTCCCCTGATATTGTTATAATGGACATAGTGATGCCTGAAATGAACGGGCTAGAAGCGACTAAGCAGATATATAAAAAATACCCTCAAACTAGAGTCGTGATGTTATCTCAGTACGACGACGAGGAGAATATCCTTGCCGCTGAGCAGATAGGAGCTTATGGATTCATCCCTAAGCGAGCTGCTAGCTCCCAGCTGGTGAATGCCATAAGGGCTGTACATTACGTAGGAAAGCGTCTGCAAAGGCCTGCTCCTGCTTCGGGCTGAGCCCGAATGCTATGTATAACCGTCTGCGATCATTCAGATATCTGGCCCTTAGCTTTCAGGGAGGCTACTATTGGAAGCTATTACCATTACGCTCAACAGCAGGGAAGTGAGCGGTCACCCCGGAATGACCATATTGGAACTGGCGCGAGAATCAGGCGTAGACATACCCACGCTCTGCTATGATCCTCACCTGACTCCGATTGGCGCCTGTCGTATCTGTCTGGTTGAAGACGAACGCTCAGGCAGACTCTCAGCGTCCTGCGTTACCCCCATAGAGCCGGGAATGGTGATCAACACTGAATCACCCAAGGTACAGGAGCGCCGCAAGACCATAATCAAGCTCATACTGGCAAGCCATCCTGATTCCTGCCTGGTGTGCGACAAGGGTAACCAATGCGAGCTGCGTAAGATCGCCTCAGATATGGGAGTCGGGTTGGTGGACCTGCAGAAGATCCCCCAGCTAGCTACTATCGAAGAGGTTAACCCTTTCATTGAAAGGGACTTGAGCAAGTGCATTCTATGCGCCAAGTGCATACGGGCAGACCATGAGCTCGTCGTCGAGGGCGCTATCGACTACATTAACCGAGGATTTGCCTCAAAGCCAGCGACGCTCAACGATATGCCACTGGAGAACTCAGAGTGTACCTTCTGTGGCACCTGTGTGGCAATTTGTCCTACCGGCGCACTAATGGAAAAGAAGCGGGCATACCGGGGGACAACTGCAACAAATGTGTCAACTACCTGTCCATTCTGTGGCTGTGGGTGCAGCATCAACCTGGAGGTCAAGGACAATCAAATAGTGCGGGCCAGACCGGGCAAAGAGAGCGCCGTGAACCAGGGCACACTTTGCGTCAAGGGAAGTTACGGCTACGATTTCGTGCATAGCCGGGAAAGGCTGACAAATCCCCTGGTCAAGGTAAACGGAGGCTTTGAGGCGGTATCCTGGGAACAAGCTTTGGACATGGTGGCCTCTGAACTCAACCGGATAAAGGAAGCTCACGGCCCCAGCAGCCTGGCTCTCCTCAGTTCATCCAAGTGCACCAATGAGGAGAACTACCTGCTGCAGAGGTTAGCCCGGGTTGTACTGGGTACCAACAATGTTGACAACGGCAGCCGCCTGTACGGCGTTGCAAGCATCATAGGCCTGGGGTCGGCAGTCGGTTTTCCCGGCACCACCAACCATCTTGACGCCTTAGAGCAGTCAGAGGCGATAATGGTTATCGGGGCCAACCTCACCTCCTCCGCCCCCATCGTGGGGTATGCCGTCAAGCGCGCCGCTAGATATAAAGGTGCCAAGTTACTGCTTGTAGACCCTCAGCAAACAAGGCTCTCTTCGTTTGCCCACCTCTGGTTAAGGCCCAAGGTCGGGACCGATATGGCGCTCATAAATGGCATGGCAAGGGTTATTGTCAGCGAGGGCTTGTTAGACGAAGAGTTTGTAACCAGAAGAACAGATAACTTTGAGGCGCTGAGCAATAATTTAGCGAAATATACGCCTGAGTACGTGGAGGAGATCACCGGCGTCCCTAGTGAAGAAGTACGTCGCGCCGCGCGGCTCCTCGCGGGGGCAAACTTTGCTTCGATCGTCTATGGCAATGGAATCACCCAGCATGTAACTGGGACAGATAGCGTAATGGCTCTTGCGAATCTGGCGATGCTGACCGGGAATATTGGGATCAGGGGTGGCATCTTTGCGCTGCAAAGGGATTGCAACGGACAAGGTGCGTGTGACATGGGTACCCTGCCCGATTTACTCCCTGGATACCACTGTGTGGAGGATGCCCAGGCAAGAAAGAAGTTCGCAGACCGCTGGGATACTGAGCTGCCTGGCGATGCCGGGCTATCAGCTATCGAAATGATTGATCACGCAAGAGAGGCAAAGATCAAGGGCATGTACATTGTGGGAGAAAACCCGGTCTTGAGTTTTCCCAACCCGAATCTCATCAAGGAAGCTCTGGCGTCCCTCGATTTCCTGGTAGTTCATGACATGTTCCTCACCGAAACAGCGGAACTGGCAAACGTGGTTCTGCCCGCTGCAAGCTTCGCCGAAAAGGAAGGTACTTTCACCAATTTCGAGGGAAGGGTTCAGCGCGTGCGTAAGGTTATCGAACCCCTCGGTGACAGCTTACCAGACTGGGAAATAATTCTTCGGCTGGCGAACAGCATGGGCTACCCGATGCCATATTCCTCTCTCCAGCAAGTTATGGACGAGATCCAGGAATTGGTACCTTTGTATCAGGGCGCTGGCTACAGAGACTCGGAGACGAAAGATATATACCGGGCTGAATTGGACAGGGACCCTTTGAGAAACAGGCGCCTCTACAAAGGTCAATTCCCAAGCGGGTTCGGCCGCTTCTCTCCAGTACAATATGAGCCTCTGGCAGAAAGGACAAAAGATGGGTATCCCCTCACCCTGCTGGCGGGGAGTGTCCTCTACCATTCAGGTGCCGGCTCCAGAAGCTCAAGGTCCCCGAGGCTGAGCGAATTCTCGCCAGAGGCCTATGTGGAAATCGGTGAGTCTGATGCCAGGCAGGTTGGGATCAGCCAGGGTGATGAGGTCAAGGTCATCTCGCCCGTAGGTGAGGTGACCGCTGTGGCTAAATTCACTCACACGCTGCCTGAAGGAATGATTTTCATGCCAATTTCTTTCCCCTCAACCCCTGTCAATCAACTGTTTGGCACCGTCCTGGATCCGCGGTCAAAAACCCCCGCACTCAAAGCATGTGCCGTAAAGCTGGAAAGGATCCAGCCTCGTGGATAAGCGTCGAGAAATAGCCAGACCCGACCTGAAACAAATAGCCAAGATCACAGCTCGCTATCAAGACCAGAGCTGGCCCTTGATTCCTCTACTGCAGGAGATTCAGCAGGAATTCGGATATATTCCTCCCGAGGCTATCGATCCCATAGCCCGAGCTTGCCAGCTATTCCCCTCTCAGGTACAGGGGGTGATCACTTTTTATCAACAGCTCTACACTACGCCCCGGGGGAAGAAGGTCGTCAGAGTGTGCCGGGGAACAGCATGTCATGTGCGTGGTGGGAAGACCATACTCAAACTGGTGAAGCAGCATCTTGGCCTCGAAGAAGGGCAGACCACCCCCGACTACGAGTACACCCTGGAGACCGTTGCCTGCATAGGCGTTTGCGCCCTGGCACCCAATATAGTCATCGGGAAGGACACCCATGGCAACATGAATCCCAAGAAGGTAGCTCAACTCTTCGAGGACAGAAAGGGTGGGGGATAGCATGCAAAACCATCGCACCGTTTTTGTTTGTCAGGGAACAGGTTGCCTTTCAGCTGGGTCCGGTGCCGTCTACGAGGCGCTCAAGGCTGAGGTGGAGCGGAATGGTGTGAAAGATGCCAAGGTGGACTTCACCGGGTGTCACGGCTTTTGCGAGCAGGGCCCCCATGTGGTCATTGAACCCGATGGCATCTTTTATACCCACGTCGAGGCTGAGGATGCCGCGGAGATTGTGAGCTCCCATCTTCGCGATGGCAAGCCGGTGGAGCGTCTCTTCTACCGTGACCCTGTGACTGGGCAGGCCATGCCGCACTATTCTGATATAAAATTCTACGCGGGACAGCAGCGCATCATCCTGCGAAACTGCGGACACATTAACCCCGAGAAAATTGACGACTATATCGCCCGCGGGGGGTACCAGGCACTGGAGAAAGCCCTTCTTAAGATGACACCTCAAGGAGTCATTGAAGAGATCGCAAAGTCCGGCCTCAGAGGCAGAGGGGGTGCTGGCTTCCCCGCAGCGCGCAAGTGGGAGCTCTGCCGCAATGCCCCTGGTGAGCAGAAATACGTCATCTGCAATGCCGACGAGGGCGACCCTGGGGCCTTCATGGATCGCTCCATCCTTGAGGCTGATCCCCACGCTGTTATTGAAGGGTTGACCATCGCCGGATACGCTATAGGGGCTGCTGAGGGCTATGTCTATGTCCGTGCCGAGTATCCGTTAGCAGTTAGCCGATTTCGCATCGCCCTGGAACAAGCTCAGGAGAGAGGATTGCTGGGGATGAATGTCTTTGGCTCGGGCTTCAGCTTTGCGGTGCATGTCAAGGAGGGCGCTGGAGCTTTTGTCTGTGGCGAAGAGACAGCTTTAATAGCCTCCATCGAAAGCCGGCGTGGAATGCCCCGTCCCCGCCCTCCCTTCCCGGCACAATCGGGCTTGGATGGAAAGCCCACCATCATTAACAATGTGAAGACGCTAGCCACCGTACCGGTTATCATCGACAGAGGAGCCGAATGGTTCGCCAGCCTGGGCACCGAGAAAAGCAAGGGAACAGCCGTGTTCGCCCTCACGGGAAAGGTTGCCAACAGTGGCTTGGTAGAGGTTCCTATGGGCACCTCGCTGGACTCTATCATCTTCGATATTGGAGGCGGTATCCCCCGCGGTAAGCAGTTTAAAGCCGTGCAGACAGGCGGTCCCTCGGGTGGATGCATTCCAGCCCAGTTTCTTGACGTCCCGGTGGAGTATGATTCCCTGGCTCAACTGGGATCGATCATGGGCTCCGGCGGCATGGTGGTGCTGGATGATAGCACCTGTATGGTGGAAATAGCCAGATATTTCCTCAGTTTCACGCAGACCGAGTCCTGCGGGAAATGTGTCCCCTGCCGCCTGGGAACCAAGCAGATGCTGGAGATCCTGACCAGGATCACCCAGGGCAAAGGGCGTGATGAGGACATCGACACCTTGCTCGACATAGCTAATACGGTCAAGGAGTGCTCGCTTTGCGGTCTCGGCCAGACCTGCCCCAACCCGGTGCTTACCACCGTCAAATACTTCCAGGATGAGTATGAAGCTCACATAAAGGAGAAGAAATGCCCGGCTGCGGTCTGCGATGCTTTGATGATATCCCCCTGCCAGCATACGTGCCCGGTGGGGATCAACATACCCAAGTACGTAGCTCACATCGCTGAGGGTGAATACCTGGAGGCCGTTGAAACCATCAGGGAGCGAAACCCATTCCCCGCCATCTGCGGCCGCATCTGCCATCACCCCTGCGAGACACGCTGCCGCCGCGGGGAACTCGACGAGTCAGTGGCCATAAGGGAGCTCAAACGCTTCGCCGCCGACTGGTATTTTGATCATGTGGCTGAATTGCCGGAACCCGAACCCTTCCCTCAAACCCGAACCCAAAGAGTAGCTGTAGTCGGAGCCGGGCCTACCGGGCTGAGTTGCGCCTACTTCCTGGCTCAGATGGGCTATCCGATTACAGTCTTCGAAGCCCTTCCAGTGGGGGGAGGCATGCTTTCGGTAGCCATACCGCAGTTTCGCCTGCCCAGGGAGGTTATTCAAAGTGAGATAGACCATATCGCCAAGCGTGGCATCGACATAAGGTACAACATGCCAATCGATGTGAATTTCACCGTAGAAGATTTGAGGAAAGACGGCTTTGAAGCGGTCTTTATCGCTGCTGGGGCTCAGAGAAGCCAGCGCATAGGCATACCTGGCGAACTAGAGGACGTGGAAGACTTCCACTACGGGCTGAGATTCCTGCGCGATGTCAAAGTGGGCAAACAGGTAAGAGTCGGGCGCCGGGTAGCCGTCATCGGGGGCGGAAATGTAGCGCTCGATTCTGCTCGCACTGCGCTCCGCCTCGGTGCCGAGGAGGTGAACATCTACTACAGGCGGTCGCGAGGCGAGATGCCGGTGACCGAGGTTGAGTACGACGAGGCAGTCGCTGAGGGCATCCAAATCAATTTCCTTGTCAGTCCCACGCGGATACAGAGCAGCAATTGGAAGGCAACTGGCCTGCAATGCATCCGTATGACGTTGGGTGAACCCGATGCCAGCGGGCGGCGCCGGCCTGTGCCTGTCTCTGGCTCCGAGTTCTTTGTCGAGGCCGACACCGTCATCGCTGCCGTAGGTCAGGCTCCCGACCTTTCGTTTCTACCCCGCGACAGTGCCCTGGAACGCACCAGGTGGGAGACCCTGGTCGTTGACAGCAACAGGTTGTCTACCAATGTTCCGGGCGTCTTCGCCGGAGGAGACTTCGTCACTGGCCCCGGTATGATCATAGAAGCGATCGCCGCCGGGAGGAGGGCAGCTATAGCAATCGACAAGCACCTCAGGGACGATACCTCACGCGTGGAAATATACGATCTAAGGCAGCGGGGCAACGGAGAAGTAGGCGCTCAAGAGGTCGAGGCATCCTGGGAAACCCAGCCCAGGTTGCAAATGCCAAAGCTTCCTCCTCAGGAAAGGAAAAGAACCTTCGAAGAGATCGAGCGGGGCTTCTCGGAGGAAGTGGCGAGGCAGGAGGCCAGGCGATGCCTGAGATGCGACCTGGAGACATAATAAATCAAAGTTCAAAGGTCAAAGACCAAAGATAAATGAGCGAAAATTGCAAATCAAAAGTCAAAATTGGGATTCCATGCGTTCTTGGTCACCCATTTTGCACTTTGAATTTTGACATTTGAATTTCTTGACGGGGGGTGGAGCATGAAATCCATTACCAGGCAAAAGTCTCTCGAAGAGATCGAGCAGCAGCTTGAGGGACTGCAAAGAGTATACATCGTCGGCTGTGGCACCTGCGCCACCATGACCAAGACCGGCGGAAGAGATGAGGTCCTGGACATGAAGGAGCGCCTGCAAGGCGTGGGCAAGATGGTCACTGGCTGGACAGTCATCCCCACCGCCTGCGATGAGATGACCGAAGCATCCTTGAAGGAAAACGAGGGCGCCATTCAGAATGCGGACTGCCTCTTGGTGATGTCCTGCGCTCTGGGAGTGCAGAGAGTAGGTTCTTATAACGGTAAGCCGGTCATCCCCGCTCTGGACACCCTCTTCCTCGGTGTAGAGGATGGGCCAGGCTATTTCCACGAGGTTTGCGACCAGTGCGGTCACTGTGTCCTGGGCTATACTGCGGGCATCTGCCCCATCACAGCCTGCCATAAGGGTTTGCTGAATGGGCCCTGTGGCGGTACCGACAACGGAAAATGCGAAATCGATAAAGAGAAGGATTGTGCCTGGACGCTCATCTACCAGCGCCTCAAGGAGCAAGACAGGCTCGACCTGATGAGAAAGTACCAACCCGTCAAGAACTCCCAGGTGATACCCAGGCCGCGAGTGACCAGAATCTCGTGAGGAGGAGGAAAATGGCGAAGAGCTTCAGGGAAGCCCTCAACTCCGGCGAGTTCGTAATAACCAGCGAGATCGGCCCGCCGAAGGGAACCAACATCGAGAATATGCGCCACCATATCGACATACTCAAGGATAAGGTGGACGCGCTCAACGTTACCGATCACCAGAGCTCGGTGATGCGCTTTCCCTCTATTGGCGGCTGCCTGGAGATCAAAGAGCGAGGTGGCGAGCCCATACTACAGATGACCTGCCGCGATCGCAACCAAATGGCTCTTCAAGCCGAACTTCTCCTGGCATACACAAGGGGCATAAGGAATGTCCTCTGCCTTACAGGTGACGCCATCCCGGTTGGAGACCACAAGGAGGCTAAAGGCGTCTTCGAGCTTGACTCAGTCCAACTCCTCAGGGCAATCAGGCAAATGGAATCGGGGAAGGACATGGGAGGAAACGACCTCGACGGAGCGGTTGAGTTCTGTGCCGGGGCCATAGTTACCCCCGAGGCAAACCCAATCGAACCTCAGCTCATCAAGTTCGAGAAGAAGGTCGAGGCTGGAGCCGAGTTCATCCAGACCCAGGCGATCTACGACCTGGATAACTTCAGCAAGTTCATGGAGTATGCCCGCCAATTCCCCGTCAAGATTCTGGCGGGGATAGTCTTGCTCGTATCGGCCAGGATGGCGAAGTATATGAACGAGAATGTGCCGGGCATCTTCGTACCCCAGAACCTGATCGATGAACTAGCGGGCGCGCCCAAAGGTGAAGCGCTCAACAAAGGCATTGAGATCGCCAGCCGCATGATCGCTGCACTGAAAAAGGATTCGATCTGCGATGGAGTGCATATAATGGCCATCGGCAGGGAAGAGGTGGTCCCTGATATCCTGGCTGCGGCTGGAATAGACGCCCACAAATAATAAACCGTCACGGGCGAGTGCCCACCAACCAATCATGAAAATAGTGAGGGCAACCTACCCGCCAGCAGTATAAGTCTATCTTCAAAGCAAAAGGGCTTTGTCCCCGAGTGATGTAGTGACTTCTCTTCGAGTAACTGAAGTCCTGCCATTCGAGTTAACTGTGGAATGCAGAATATAGCAGCTGCGCCCACCGAGGTGGAGTCCATCTTCACGCTGAGCGCAGCTATTAGTGTCCCCTTCGTTTGTTAGGCTTTGCCTATTCTGAATACCTTGGTGCCGCAGTTAGGGCACACGCCTTGAGTGGCCGGTTTCCCGTTTTTCATTACGATAGATCTCGGATTCTTGATTTCCCTCTTGGCCCGGCACTTCATACAGTAGGCTTGCATTCTAGCTCTCCTTTCCTTTAGGTTCCTGCGAAGCAGAGTAGCAGACAATCGTACCTATGTCAATAGGTTTCACAAGCAATTTTGGCGTAATTATTAGGTCGATCCTGTGGAAGCGGTGAAATTCAACTCTATGTTGCCACCTTTTTCCCAACTCCCTTCCTCTGTGAGTTAGCGTTAGGCTGGAAGTGGAAGGCGGGCTGCCGGGAACTCCAGGGGGAATTCTAGCGTAGCCTTTCTATGCGGTTATGGCCGATTTGTCAATTATTTCGGCTATCTGGGCTTGATTCATCTTCTTAAATTACTAAAGAGCCTGGGTGCCATTCACGTACGCCCAGGCTCTTCTTTGGGATTGTACTTGATGTCGTGGAATACTGTTTATAACGCTTTACCTCATATTAGACTTCACATGTTGCTCACCCGTCAAGACGATACCGACTGAGCTGGCAGCAGCGTGCTCATCTGAGCCAGAAAAACGAGATAGTTCTCAACGATGGTCATTAACGAACCGACAGCGTTTTTGCCCATCTCGGTCATCTCTGGAACTTCTCGATCAACAAGATACCACTCATAGTTCACTTTTTGCCATGTGAAGCCGCCCGAGTCAACGTCAAACAAGTGTCCCGCCATCTCCTCCAAGAACGATATGATATAGGCCATCCAATTTGCTACTCCTCCCATTGCTCTACCTCCTTCAGCACCAAGAGTATTGTCAGGAGCGTCCCCCATAGGTGAATGAGGGCTGAGACTGTACACCCTAGCCCAGACGTAGTTCTCCAAAGCATTGACCCCGCTATCCGCAACTACCACCCAGTTCGAACCATTCCAGCTATACATTCGTAAGCTGCTTTCATCGATCCCCGCATCCGAAACTTCCGCATCGGTATAGTAAACTCGAAGCTCAACCGGCCAGGTGATCTCAGGGCTGATGACATTTGAACTTACTTCGAGGTATTTGCCCAGAGTCAGCTTCGGTGGAGTGTCGCCAGGATTGCTCTCGTATTGAGCCAAAAGGATGGTCCCTGAGCCAGTGGTTGTGTAGTCGAGTTTACCTATCGTCCCCTCGACGTCAGACAATGTGACCGTTCCACTGCCCGGCGCAATATCATCAGCTTGGGGCGCAGTTGCAAGATTCAATGCCGATCCCGTCCAGGAAGCACTGGCCGAATGATCGGTCATTTCCCACTGCCCCTGGGCGGAATCCCAGACCTGAGTGCAATTGCCGGAGCCGACCGCCGCACCATATGCGAATATGTTCGACCCATCCGTTGTCCAAACGCGCAAGGATATCGCAAAATCGAAAGTTACTGTGCAGGGACCCGGCGGGCCTGGGGACTGTATTTCGAAGTTTGAAGTCGTTCCTGCTCCATAGAACATCGCAGGGTGAGTGACGCCGTCAAGCGCTAGGGTGGCAGGCGACGAAGCAGCAGTCGCATGCCACAATTGGTCAGCGGTGTTATAAGTCGCGGTAAAAGTGGCTATGCCACTAACGTCTCCGCTGATACTGCAGGCAGCAGTGAAGTCTCCCGTAACTGTCTCTCCAGTCACCGGGTCATAGGTTCCAGTGCCGGTGGCATTGCCCAAGGTGAAGGTTCCCGACACAGGGGTCTGGGCTGATGCCGATGGTGCTGGCACAGCTACAAATACGCACGTCATTGCCAACAGCAGAGCAGCAAGACATAGGGCCACCTTCTTTTTCAGATTCATCGAAAACACGGGACTCACGTTACCCTCCTCCGCTTGGAATAGGCCTCTTTTGCCAAGGTTCGTTTTCTTTATCAGGAGCGTCCATCGATGAGAACCTCATTGGCCAAATCTGTTGGGGTTAGGATTTGAAGCGCCTTTGCCGATTGGATAGGGCAACTTCCTCTCATGCCCAGACATTTATCATGTTTCCTCATCTTGTCGTCGCAGACCTGATCTTTCTTCATAGCAGCTTATCATGCTTGCACATACGCTATAAATCACCCAAATATCCTTTTTACACGAGGAAATAGTAATAGTACTGGTACGGGATCAGACAGCAGGTTGATCGTCTTCAGGAGCAGAGCCAGGGGAGCCCCCGCCACTGCGCAGTCTCGGCCAAGTTCATTCAATCGTTGACCTGACCGGTGTCTGATGATAGAATGCTTACCAAGCGGTTCAAAATCGCTGAGGAGGGCAAAGATGGAAGAGATGGAGGAGAAACTGGGAATTAAGGTTGGCAAGGGCAAGGTTGACCCGGAGGTTCTTAGAACCTACCGGGAGACGGTTGCCCCAAAGGTCCTTCAGACAGTGGTGCGGGGCATTATGAAAGGTGTCTTTGAGCTGGATGAGGAGGCCAGAAATAAGGTTCTTGAGGAGATGGGGAGGGCTTGTTACGAGGGTTTTCAAGAGTTTGTGGGAATACCTCCCACGGGCATGGATATCGAGAGCGCCTGTGAATGGTTGAATAATTCGGTGCCCCACAACAGGCGCTTTCAGAGGGCGGGAGACACCATTTATTGGGAGGCAGATATAGAGGATACGTACGGGGGGTGCATGTGTGCTCTGGTCCAGCTTGGCATCATCGAACCAACGCCTGAACTATGCATCTGCTCTACCCACTATTGCAAGCGTGCATTTGAGGAGATGACTGGCAAACCTGTGGAGGGAGAGCTGGTGGAAACTGTGAATAGTGGCTCCCGCAATTGCGTATTTAGGTACCACTTCCAGCCGACTCCCTATAGCTCCAAGTCCGGTAAATAGATATGGGGTCCGCCCTACTGGGATTGGAAAAGGCGGCTGTTCCGATTCTTAGGGGTAATAGTTTCTAACATAGAGACGAGAGTTAAAGGGAGGCAAGCGATGAGATTTCCACACATCACCGAGTTCAGAGAGTATCGTAAGGACTGGAAAGAGGATTACAAAAGGAAATTGGTCTCGGCTGAGGAGGCGGCTAAGGTTGTTAAGTCGGGGGATAGGGTCGCTTTGCCCTTTGCCCACTCTACGGCAGTCCCTGCCGCCCTGGGGAAGCGCAAGGACGAGTTGAGAAACGTGTATCTCGAGATCAATGCCCCCTCGCTCGACCCTTGTTGGCTTCAACCGGGCTGTGAGGAGAATTTCTTTGTTGGTGCTATACACTTCCTCGGAGCGATGGGGCGCCCGTCGCATGATGCCAAGGTATGCTCCTTCATACCGTGTCTCATGTCCCTCCGGCCGAAGCTCTGCGATGAGGACCGGATGCATGGAGGAAGAGGCATCGACGTCTTCATAACCGCCGTTTCTCCCCCGGATAAACATGGCTTCTGCAGTTTTGGGCCCCATTTGTGGAACAAGAGGAGCTATGCCCAGAGGGCTAAGGTTGTCATCGCTGAGGTAGATGAGAACATGATCTACCCTTATCGGGGCGGCAATCTTATTCACGTATCTGAGATCGATTACTTTGTCGAGGCGTCAACCGCTCGAGTCACCGATGAGCAGATCAAAGAACTTATCCTCAAAACAGTCAAGGATGAGAAAAAACAGCAAGAGTGGATAGTGGCTATGACAAAGGCTAACAAACATGAGCCGGAGTACACTGCGCGGGGATACAATTTGATGGGGCCACTGATGGATATACTGAGCCCCGACTTTTTCACTGCGGTTATGGGTATGGAGGACCCTTATCCCGAGGCCGAGGTCATGGCGGGATACGTGAGGGAACTGATCAAGGATGGCGATACCATCGAGATCGGTGCCGGCAGGCCGACTACGTGGTTGCCTCGGGTTGGGCTCTTCGATGGTTATGAGGACCTGGGAATTCACTCCGAGATGTCGGCCTGGGGCCAGCCGGAATTGATAAGGCAAGGGGTATTTACCGGGAAGAGGAAGACCCTTCATCCAGGAAAGGCGATTTATACCGCTTTGGATGGCGCCGGTTGGGATGAATACATCTGGATGAGCGACAATCCTCTTATTGAGATGTATGACTGTGAATACGTCCATAACCCCACGGTCATCGCCCAAAATGAGAACATGGTTTCTATAAACAGTATTCTTCAGGTTGACCTCACCGGCCAGATAACCTGTGAGAGCCAGTTTGGGCCTCGATTAGTCAATGGTCCCGGAGGACAGCTCGATTTCCATTTAGGTGCTTTTATGGCCAAGGGCGGTCGTGCAATCAGCATGCTGCGCTCCCTTGCCTTTGGCGGCAGCTCCACGATTGTACCCCAGATGCCCGAGGGTTCCCTGGTCACCATACCACGTCAATTCGCCGACTACGTGGTCACGGAGTATGGCATAGCCTCCCTTGCGGGGAAGAGCCATAAGGAGAGGGCTGAGGAGCTTATCGCCATCGCTCATCCTGATTTCCGAGACGAGTTGAGGAAGGAAGCCCGCAAGCTGTTCTGGCCCTAGTGGCTGGAATCCCCAGCGATGGCGCTCCTAACAGACCATTTGATAAAAGTGTGGAACTGTTTTAGAATAGTAGCGAACACCTAGTAATAGGTGTTCGCTACTCTAAGCGTCATCTACGACAGGAAAGGTTGATTTTGTGGCTAAGATGCCTGAGCAGGGTCTGGCTTTGGCCCAGGAACTATATGAGCATCGGGGGTTGAGGGCAAAGGAGCTGGCGGCTCAGGGTAAGAAGGTTGTAGGTTATCTCTGCTGTTATACCCCGGTGGAGCTCTTGACGGCTCTGGACCTGGTACCTTACCGCATCCAGGGTAGGGTAGGAAGGCCGCTGAAGCAGGTGGACCAGTACCTGGAAACCATTATGTGTCCCTATGTGCGCAGTTGCTTTGACCTTGCCCTGGGTGGAGAGTACGATTTCCTCTCCGGCGTGGTCATCCCTCATACCTGTGACGCCATGCACCGCGTATATGATATTTGGAAATACCACCTCAAGCCGCCCTATAGCCACTGTATAACCGTCCCTCATATGACCCATCAGGCCTCTTTTGAGTACTTCCAGAAGGAGCTGGAGGATTTCCAGGAGAGCCTGGAGCGCTTCTTTGGGCGCTCGGCCTCCGGGGAAGACCTGGCCGCAGCAATTGGCCTTCACAACCACAGTCGCGCTCTCCTGCGGGAGCTCTATGAGTTGAGAAAAGCGGAGCCGCCACCGATCTCCGGCGTCGAGGTGACCTGGGTGCTGGTGGCGGGGATGACCATCCCTGTCGAGGAATTTAATGATCTGCTGAAGGATGTCATTACCGAGGTGCGCAGCAGGAGGCCAGGCTCTGATGGTAGGCCCCGGCTCCTCGTTGTGGGCAGTGAGGTGGACGATGTGGCCATGATACGGCTGCTGGAGGACTCCGGGGCCAGGGTGGTCATGGACGACCTCTGCACTGGCAGCCGTTCTTTCTGGGAGGATGTGCACCTGGCGGGGGGAGCACTCAGTGGGCTGGCCGCACGCTACCTGGGTGGGATCACCTGCCCCTGCACCTACCGTCCGGGCAAGGTTGCCCAGCGCTTCAGCTATCTGGAGGACTATGTACGTGACTGGGGTGTCCAGGGGGTATTGCTCTATACCATACGCTTCTGTGACACCTACCAGCTTGATGCTCCTGAGATCAAGGGTTACATGGAAGGCCTGGGGTTCCCGGTGCTCTACCTGGAGGATGACTACATCATGCCCCCGTTGGCGCAATGGAAGACCAGAATCGAGGCCTTTCTAGAGACGATCGAGGCAAAAAAGAGGGAGTAGAGGTTATGACACAAGAGGTCAGGGAAAAGACCAGTTCTCGCAAATCCACGGAGTCTGCGGGGAAGATTCGCGCTATAGTGAAGCGCATGTACCAGGAGGCCCAACAGGCCAAGGAGGAGAAGCGAAAAGTAGCCTACTGCATGGTCATGTGCAACTACGAGGAGATCCTGGCAGCCCTGGATATCGTGCAGGTCTATACCGAGAACTACGCCGGGCTTTGCGCGGTCAAGAGACAGGCCGAGCCCTATATGGAGAAGGCGCGGGCTGAAGGGTACTCTGACCTGCTCTGTGGCTATACACAGGTGGGCATAGGCTTCGATGCGCTGCGCCGTGAGCTGGGAGGTGTTCCTCCAGATGCCCCTGACGGCGGCATGCCCGAGCCTGACATGCTCCTGGGGTGCAGCATGGGTTGCGATCCCCGCTGGAAGTGGTATCAGGCTCTGGGGCGCTACAAGGACACCCCCATTTACAACATGGATGTGCTCATGCCCCCCAGCGATGCCGATATGGATGCCATAAAGGAGCACTCCGTTCGCTACATGGCTGAGGAACTGAGGGGGCTTATCGCTTTCCTGGAGGAGCAAACGGGCAAGAAGATGGACTACGACCGCCTGATGGCGATTATAAGGCAGGTGGAGGAGACGAGATGGTGGTGGCGCGAGGCTTACGAGCTGAGGAAGGCTATCCCCTGTCCGATGTCGACCCAGGACCATTTCGTCCTCTTTGTCCCACATCACATGTTGCTCACCGACCCGATGACCCTGGACTTCTACAAGGGGCTCTACCAGGAGCTCAAGGAGAGGGTGGATAACAAGATAGGGGTGATCGACGAGGAGAAGTACCGCCTGCTCTGGGGCGTGGGGCTGCCCCCATGGCACAGCATGTATATACTCGACTACTATCTGGACTACGGGGCGGTCTTCGCTGCCGAGACAGCGTATATGGTCCCCGATCCCTTTGAAATACCGCCTGATGTCACCGATCCAGTAGAGATCATTGCACTTCGGGCCTTTGCACGAAACACCTCTCTGCAGCGGCAGGGCCAGGAGGCTGGGGGAGTCCCTCCGCTGGCCCAGGCGCACCTGGAGCGGATAAGGGATTACAGCATAGACGGCGTGGTGATGCATATCACGCGCTCCTGCAGGGCTTCCACCATGGGCCAGATATTGGTGAGGAATGTGATCCGGGACCATTATCCGGGGCTGCCTGTGATGTTCATGGAAAGCGACATCATCGATCTCCAGACCTATTCGGAAGCCGAGACCAAGAACCGGATAGACACCTTCATGGAGATGGTGGACGCCAACAAGAGGTCGGCTGGATAGAGGAGAGGGAGAGACCGGTTCCCCCTCCCTCTAACTCCCTCCCACCAGGGGAGGGAGTATGGAAGGAAGAAGTGGGCCCAGACTTAAGACACTGTCAGGGGGAAAGATGGCCAAGGGTGAGATAGTTATCGACGAGGCGATCTGTAAGGGATGCAACTACTGCGCCGAATTCTGCGCCAGGGGATGCATTGAGGTGCCGGGTGACAAATTCACCCCCAGGGGATATCTTCTACCCGCCTTTTCCCATCCCGAGAAGTGCAATGCCTGCGGAATTTGCGCCTGGATGTGCCCTCGCTTTGCCATTGAGGTCTACAAATTTGTGGAGGCGCATCCCTAAGTCCCTGGACCGAGGATCACTCGGTCGTGGAATAATCTCTTGGTCATTTTTGTCAGAAGTTGACAAAAATGGGTGACTCACTGAGGGAGCTGGTCGAGGCGCTGGGCTGATAAAGCGTTGGATTCTGCTATGCTTGGTGCACAAGCCTTCTTCGGACGAAGTAGGCTAAAATGCCTGCCGCCAGGGCCACAGCAATCCCGATGTAGATACTGGGGAAGGCTGGCACACCTGCTCCCGGACAATCGCCACCAATGCACCAATTGGACAGCGATGTATCACGCCCGTAGGCAACGTTTTTATCCGTGTCGATATCATAGGTGACATCCCCCCACACGCCTCCTTTCCAGTGGAACACTTTCAGGGCATCCTCGTGGGCAACTCCGGTATCATCATACGGGAGGCCTACAGTTACTTGACCACTGTAGGTTGCCGTGGTGGTAATGCTCGTAAAAAGCTCCAGTATGCAAAAACCGGAGGGGAGAGGACCGGCCGGGTTCTCGCTGGATGTTGTCACATTGGTGCAGCCATCGCCACCGACGCTCACCTGGCTGAAGTTTGCACTTGTACCGCCTATAGTGACCGTTACATCGGAGCCGCTTGGCGTATTGGCAGTACAGAAAGATGTCTCAGCAGAGTAGGCAGACCAGGCGCCGGTATCGTCTTGGTGCCTCACGTGCCAGTAGTAGGTGACACCTTCGCTCAATACTCCCAGTGGTACAGTGATGCTGGTTAGGTTTGCAGTATCCCTCCCGCTGCCAAATACAGGGCTGGAGTAGTCTCCCGGGCTATTGGTGATCTGCCATTGAGATGCATCATGTGGGTCTCCATCTGGATCGGAGAAGGCAGAGGACTGTAGCGTAACGGGGAGGCTTACGCAGTCTCCGTTAGGAGGTGAGACGTTACTGGGTTGGTCGGGAGGGCGGTTGACCACGATGTCCTCATAGTCGGAGTCGTTGGCGGGATCAGGATCAGCCTGATCCACGGCCGTGACACTTGCGGTGTTGGTGATAGTCGAGCCACCAGTGCCGCTGTCAACGGTCGCTACTATTTCCAGCGTGGCACTGACCCCGTCAGCTAGGGTACCGACCGTCCAGAAGCCCGTGCCATTGTCATAGCTGCCCGGACTGTGATTATCAGAGAAGTAGGTTGTACCGGCAGGCAAGATGTCCCTGACCTCAACATGGGTCGCTTCCCCCGGGCCATTGTTGGTCACCGTGACCGTGTAGGTGATGGTAGCTCCCTCAACTGGGGTGGGGTCGTCCACAACCTTGGTCACAGCTAGGTCCGCCCGCTGCAACGTGCTGATGGTTGCGTCATCATCAGTCCCAGTATTGGGGTCATCTGTGGGCTCAGCGGTGATGTTAGTGCCCGAGACTGTGCCCTGGTTGGAGACCTGGGTGGCCCCTGGCGGCAAGGACGAGTTGATGGTCACCTTGAAGGTGATGGTGACACTGCCTCCGCCGTTAGCCAGGGTGCCCACGATAACCCCAACAGTGGTATCACCAGCTACATTTCCGGAGGTCACCGAGCCCTGGGTGGTGGTGACACTGCCCACCACCAACGCGGTGTTGGTATCAGGGGTGTCGGAGAAGGTCACGCCGTCAGCGTCAAGGTTGCCATCGTTGGTGATGACTATGGTATAGAGGACGGTATCCCCGGGGCTGAAGACCCCATTGCTATCAGCATCGTTGAACAGGGAATCAGTCTTGGTGGCCTCCACATCCGGCATTAAGGGATCCCCGAAGGAGAAGGGGGTTAGCATCCAGTCTTTCTGAATCGGATCAGTATTGGAGGCGGAGGTGCAATAGAAGAGCCCGAACCGAGTGCTGGGAAACACCTGCTGCACGCCCAAGTCATCTTTGAGCGCCGTAATGGGGATCTGGACGTCGAGCCACACTTGATTGGGATCCAAACCCCCGGTTGCCGGAACAACGCGTGTGTGGTTATACGTCTGAGGATCGCCGGTGTCGATGTTGTTCGCTGCGTAGAACTCGGCAACCTCGTCCCCACCGGGCGCTGGGCTGTATGTGTTGAAGTCACCATCGTTGTAGTATACATATAGTCTGTCCGGCGCGCTCGAAGAGAAGTCACCGGCGAGGTCTATAACAAATTCCTTCCAGTTATCGCCGTCGATGTCGAGGAGAACGTCCCAGTGTCTGGAGGTGTATCCTGTTCCGTGCTGGGGGTCTGCGACCAGGCGCGTCCTGAATGCCAAGAAGTCATCAGCATACGCGGCGTCACCTGGCGTGCCGCCATCGTAGTAGGCAAAAAGAACGCTGGGCTCTGTCCCTGGCCCCAGGTTGTCAGCCCCCGAGGCAATGTCAACATCATCTGGTTGCACCGCTGTCCCGCCGTTGCTCGAGTCAGCCGAAGTCTGCTCGTCATACACTGGGTTCCCGTTGTGGAGATAGTTTTCCCAGGTAAAGTTCGACCAAGACGTCGGCGGGTCTGTCAATGCAGCTTTGACGCTAGTGGGCAGCAAGGTGCAAAACAGTGCCACGAGCATCAAGCCGACAACTACGACGCGGAGGATTCTACACATACCATTCCTGCTTCCAAAGGCTCAGCCGCTTCGAAGCACACAACTACGTGTACTCAATCCTTCGACATCTGCAGCTAAACCTGGGGCCTCCAGCGTAACTGGCTGTGCTTTGTGTAGTGAGTGAGGTACTATCCAATAGCGACGACAGGGCGGGCGCATCTTCTTTGCTAGCTGCACCTATCCCTGTACTTGGGTGCGCCCATACGTGCGAGCGCAGCGAAAAGCCAGGAAAACATCGATCCTATCCTGGCCTAGTGTGGGCTCCGACCATCCTCGGAGCTTGTAGCAAGTGAGTGGCACCAATTTTTATACCACATTTTCAGCTAATTGTAAATACCATTTCTTTACTTCTCCTCCCATATTTCCAAATGCTGACGGCGGGTAGACGTCAGGATTGCACAGCCGCAATAGACCCCCACTTTTTCCAGATAGACTGCCGGCTATTGAACCGACCCCACCACTTCTGGACAGGGTGGTGGCACTGGACGACGGAATCATTGAAGAGGGCCAAAGCCAGGGTGAGACGTCAAGAATAGCGAACGCTTGGCCATATTCGAGGCAGGATGTTATACTAGTACTTCCTTGCAAAAGTAAGCGTGCTATCAGGTTTGTTCGAGAATGTGTACTCCCAAGCCCAACAGCTCGTCGTAGAGGTACTCAACAAATAACGCGGATTTCCGCAAGGAAGTACTAGCGGCATCAAAGATAAGAGGTGAAATATGGGCCCGCTGGCAGGAACGAGGGTGTTGGACTTATCACGATATGGCCCCGGTAGATACTGCTCCATGATCTTGGGCGATCTTGGCGCTGAGGTGATCATGGTTGAGATGCCGAGGACTGCTGGTCAGATGCCCAGCATGCTAACCGATGATACCGAGGTGCGCTACGTGGGACACAACCGCAACAAGAAGTGCATTGCTCTCAATCTGAAAAAGGAAGAGGGCAAGGAAGCTTTCTACCGCCTGGTGGAGAAGGTAGATGTAATTATCGAGACCAACCGCCCCGGGGCGCTTAAGCGTCAGGGCATGGACTATGAGACGGTGAGTAAGCTCAACCCGCGGCTTGTCTATTGCTCCATCACAGGATACGGGCAGGACGGCCCGTATGCCCAGCGACCAGGCCATGACATCAACTTCGTCGGGCTGGCCGGGATCCTGGGCCTCAGCGGCAGCAAGGATGGACCACCACCCTACCTCATCTCGCCCATGATCGCTGACGTCCTTGGGGGGACTAACCAGGCTGCTATCGCCATTATCGCCGCCCTCTTTGCCCGGGAGAAGACAGGCAAAGGGCAGTACATAGACGTCTCCAGCACCGATGGGGCACTCTTCTACCACTGGATTCATGGGCCGAAGTATCTCCGAGACGGTAGATCACCGGAGCCAGCGGAGTTGCCTACCGGTAGCGACATAGCCTGGATGAATATCTACAAAGCCGGGGATGGAAAGTACCTTACTTTGGGGTGCCTTGAGCCCTGGCTGTGGGCGAACCTCTGCCGCTTGGTGGGCCGGGAGGACCTCATTCCTACCCAATTTGGCCCAATCGAGAAGCAAAAGGAGATGTACCAAGCACTCTCCGAGATTTTTGCCACCAAAGACAGGGATGAATGGATAAGGCTGATGGATGAGGCTGATGTCTGCGTCGGACCAGTGTACACCTTCGAGGAGATGTTCTCCGATCCTCACTTCAAGCACCGCAAAGTAGTGGTGGAGGTAGAGCACCCCAAGCTGGGTAAGATAAAGCTGTTGAACACCCCGTTTAAGTTCTCCGAGACCCCGGCGGAGGTAAGAACCCGCCCACCGCTGTGGGCGGAGCATACCAGGGAGGTACTGAGCAATCTCCTGGGCTACAGTGAGGAGAAGCTGGACATCCTGCTTCAGGAAGAGGTCATCGAGTAGAAACAGCTATCGATAAGGTGCTTCCTTGTAATCAGGGGGATGCTGCTGTGTTATACCTCCAGGCGCGTCCGGGCGATGATCTCCAGTTTTGCGGCGTCAGGGAGGTCATCGAAGTATGCGCAATAACCGGATACTCGTACTACCAACTCCGGGTACTTCCCCGGATTGCGGCGGGCGTCCTCTAGCATCTCAGGGTCGAGCACGTTTAGTTGCATCTCCATCCCCCCTGAATCGAAGAAGCCTTTCACCAAACCAGCCAGTATATTCACTCCTTGATCACCCGCCAGGGTAGCAGGGTCGAAACGAAGGTTTAGGGCGTAACCGTTGGGTGCCAAGGTCGAGTCTATGTGCGCCACCGAGTTGAGTAGGGCAGTGGGTCCCAGGCGGTCACGTCCGTTGGCGGACCCCAGGCTAGCGGCAAATGGTTCCCCAGCCCCCCTTCCGCTGGGCAGAGCGCCCACTTTCTGCCCGAAGGCCACGTGGCATGTCACGGAGTAGAATCCAGGCACATAAGGGCCTCCTCGCGTGTTACGGTGTTGGGCGAGAGCCGAGTGGAAGATACGTACCACCAGATCGGCATAGCCATCGGGCAAAGGATGATCGTTCCCATACTTCGGAGCCTTGAGTAGCTCCGCCTGGATCTGAGCATCGGAAGCGAAGTTGGCACGCAGGGCCTTCAGCACCTGGGACATGGTATACTTGTGGCGCTGGAACACCACCTCATCCAGAGCGGCCAGCGAATCCGCCACGTCTGCCACCCCTACCCCCTGGATACCACTGGAGTTGTAGAGGGCTCCTCCCGCAGTGACATCTCGCCCTGACTCCAGGCAGCCGTCTACCAGCATCGAAGAGAGAGGGGTGGGGTGGTAATCACTATTCCCTTTCTCGATCACGTGCAGGTCACCTATCATACGTGCCACCATGTGCTCCACCTGCACCTGGAAGGCCTGAGTCACTTGGTCAATACTGGTGAAGGAGCCAGGATCAGGGGTGGCAGCGCCCACTCCCCGGCGACCCTTGAGTCGCCTTCCACGATTAAGCGCCAGCTCGAGGCAGAGGGGAAGACTAAAGAGTGCGGCATCCGTGGAGAGAAAGCTGTTCCCCGGCAAAGCCAGCTCCACGCAGCCCACCACCGCATAATTGCGTGCCTCTTCCAGGGGATAGCCGTGGGACACCAGGGAGGCTATAGCAGCCCCGTCGTTGAAGAGGGCTGGTACCCCGTTGCCTTTCCTCGCCACCTCCGCCACTCGTCTGAGGTACTTTTCGGGAGAACCGGCGTGAATGCGTGCCTGGTAGTTGGGATCCCGCAGGCCTGATTCCTCCATTACGTCGAGGAAGAGGTAAGTAAGATCGTTGACGGCATCCTTTCCCTCCCGATCCGTGCCTCCGACTATCGCTGCCTGCACCACCAGGTAGCCCCCATGGTACTGGCTGACTTTCTCCGAGAGCAGGAAAACGTGCTCCGTAGCCTTGGCAGAGAAGCAAAGTAGAAGTTCGCGGACTCGCTCGCGGGTGATCCCCCCTTCCTCCAGGTCACGCTGGTAGTAAGGATAGAGATACTGATCCATCCTCCCGAAGGAGATAGCCGAGTTGAGTCCCTCCAGGTTCATTGCCATATGGGTCAGCCATAGGGACTGCAGGGCTTCATGAAAGGTCTCCGCCGGGGTATTCGGGACCTTGTAGCAGATGCGCGCTATTTCGCTCAGCTCGGCAGCGCGCCGGGCATCTTTTTCCTCGACGGCCAAGCGCTCGGCTTCCCCCGCGAGACGCCTAGAGTAGTCAACGAGGCCCTCACAGGCGATGCGCGCTGCACGATGGAGATCTCCGTCCTTCCCCTCCATAGCCTCCAGGTAACCATTCACACCCAGCTTGAGCATCTTTTCGTAGTTGGGAAGAAAGTGTCCGATGCCCCCCGCCTCGTTGATCAGGTAGTACGTGGCGTTGAGCTGTTCCAATGCATAGCGCAGAAACTCTCGAAAACGTGGAAGAAAGGCACGAAAAGGCATGTTACGAACGAGCCAATAGGGGAAGACGCGAAAGAGCAGCTTCAAACGGTCGCGCCACGCGATGCGTAGAGGGGTGGTCTTCCTCCTACCTATCCACAGCAAGTCGCTGGCCATGAAAACGCTTGCCAGCTCGGGTTGGATGAGGGCTGAGATGCGCTGGCTGCCCATGTTGCCCACAATCAGCTCGTCAGGATAGATGCGCACCGACTTATGCTTGAGAAGGTGGCGCAAGGCCTTAGCCTTGCGAATCACCATCGGCTCATCTCGATCGTCGTGACGCTTAAAGTAGTCAGTGATGAGATATGCCCGCTCCGGGCACAAATAGACCGGGGTGGCGAGGAGTTCCTGCTTTATACGCTTGAAGCGCTGCGATTCCTCTTTCCCCTCAAGGGTCTTAACATATTCCGTCACACCTACTCCTTTCTTCCCTCATACTATAACATATCATGAGCTATCACTCGGCTTGACTATTACACCCCTTTCCGGGTCTTCTCTATGCTTTAGCAGTATTGCCTTTTCCGCCAGCTCGTTTATATACTCAACGAAATACTCTGCCTCACACTCCATAATTTCATCGTATGTTAGCAGTTCGCCACTCTCACCGTAGCTTTGTGACGTATTATTCGTATATAGGACGAGGCCAGAAGGAGCTTCGCTCATTCTTTTCCACCTTCTCGCAACTTATCAACGTCTATTCCGTGTGAAAGCAGCTTTACGTTTAGTCTTCTCTTGTCTCTTGCACTAATATCCTTCGACCAAATCTTTCCATTAAGGATGTCTCTGGTCTTTTCAAGAAAATAATTCGCATTCATCTCCACACTAAAATCACCGTATATCCCCCTCCATTTGATTAGATTCATGGCCAGAGCTATTACCACTGCCTGACTGCCATTTTTCACGCCTAGTTTCTTTTTAAGTCTTTGCATATGGTTCTTTACCGACTGATGTTTGATGTGCAGAATCTCAGCTATCTCTTTGTTGTTGTAACCCTCAACTTCCAGTGCTAGAACTTCAAGCTCACGATGTGAAATACCTATGTCTTCCGCATCTCCTAACCATTCGTAGCTAGGATTGATTTCAACTTTGTACCTTATATCCACAGACTACCTCATAGTACTTATAATGAGTACTATGGTACTCTTATTTTCAACAGATGTCAAGTCTTTTATTAATATCCTTATTTAGGATTGACCATCACCTTTATTAATGTTATAAATATATTAATGTTATAAATATTCCACCACGATCTTCTCAAATAAAATATTGTTTTACATTAGATTATTTTCACTACCTAATAATTAGTGAGGATAAATTCCATAATATATATATCGTGCAACTAGCTTATCTTTGGTAGGTTTATTTATCGTCACTATACTTGCTCTCATTCTCATCTTAGTTAAGGAATGTAATCTCTGATGAAGCTAATCTACATACCTATTGCTATCACATGGATTGTTCTTCTTGCAATGGCTCTTAATCACTGGATATCTTACGATGAGACTCCTTCCACGGTACTTATCGTCTTCCTTGCTGCCCTTTCGCTTGTTCCTATTGCGGACAGGCTCAAAATCGGAAATCTAATTGACTTTTCCAAGAAGATAAATGGTTTATCTACCGACCTTAATGCTACCAAGCAAGACTTAGGTCATCTCAGCAATCAGTTCGCCGCCATCTCATCTCATCTTCAAAACATAGCTACCCAGAGTCAATTACAGGTAATCGCCAATATTCCATCTGATCCTGAAACAGCCAAGGCTTTCGCAGCAAGCCTTCTACAACAACGGGGCCTCCATCCGGATTCAACAGAGCTACAAAAAGTCATTACAGATGGTATTATGGACGTGGTCCGCTCTCAGTCCTCATCACTTCCACTTGAAGCTAATAAACTTCCGCCTGAATCCGAAAAAGTTCTAGTTGAGGGCGTTCAAGAGGTGGTTCGCAATAAGTTAAATACTATTTACTTTGTTGCTATTGTAGATCAGTTACTTGCCGCTTATACAGTTGCTCTCCAATCTTATTACACCTTTTCTTATTCCCTCGTCGAAGGTAAATCAGCAATAGACGCTAAGGTTGTACCAGTTAGCCTCGCTCCTTTGATCAATTCAATGCGGGAGCTCTGTAGCAGAGAGAACTCACCAGTTGCAATTATTGTTGATAAGATTGTTCCATACTTTGATGATATTGAATATCTAATCCAGCTACGTAATTCCGTTTCTAACGGTGAAGAAAAACCACCATCTCCCGACTCTATTCACCACATATTATCTAAAGCACATATGGCCACCGGCATTTTGGAGGGAGCTGTTGCCACTCTCTTAGATATTCTTGGTCTTAATATGCTAAGTCTAAAGGATTCTCTCGTTATTCCTAATGTAAAACAATCTTCAGACGAACCTTCTGATTAGATCGCATCGTGCTTTGCATATTGGCGTTCTGGCTTCTTTATTCTTTCTTAAACCAACCTTGTTACCCTTTATGGGTATTATTTTCTATATTGATTCCATTTAGTGTAATCCGTTCTTTCTAAGAAAATACATCCAAATCAAGAATCTTTTTTCGATCACGTCTTGAATTAGTGTCTAGCTTCACATAGAAAAAAGTCCGTACATTTACACGTGTGGACCTTAATATTGGCAATCCAACCTGGTTACCCCTCAAGGGTCTAATCAGCTTACATGAATTCCCATTATTATAGCCCGTTCTTTTTGAAAGCTATATCTTTTGCTAACATTTATGCTAACGAACTTTTCACCACTATGTAAAACCAAAAATTACCTAGTGGTACAAATCAAAGCCAAATCTTATATCTGTAAGTACCATGATTTACCCACTTCCACGCTTAGGGCCAAACCTCTTGTATCTTTTAATCAGGGTGTCGCTGGTTCGAATCCAGCACGGCTCACCAAAGAGGATAAAAGGTAAAACCTTTGAGAAGACCTTCGCACTCGCTTTCTAATCGACCACCCGGACACAACAATTCGATGGAATGTATTCGCTAAAAAGGGGGGCTGTCCTCCCCGGAATGACCTTGCCGACCAATAATCGCTAGCATACAATAGAAGCTAGCAGGCAAGTC
>Ga0209979_1000236_pt1 | contig 85377 bp, 73 predicted proteins | sample AnhtaG_FD_183114 | JGI IMG/M metagenome (GOLD analysis project Ga0209979, IMG submission 183114) | Deep subsurface microbial communities from Anholt, Denmark to uncover new lineages of life (NeLLi) - Anholt_01485 metaG (SPAdes) (version 2) | ecosystem: Environmental > Aquatic > Marine > Oceanic... | reverse complement strand
GACCGGAAATATATGTACCTATTCCGGCGCTATTGTATCACAAAGAATTCAAAACCGCTGTTGCTAACTACAATGTATTCCAACAAGCCATGAAGGCTATCCCATCTCGCTGGCAAACAATCTGAACTACAGCACTCTCCCTGGCCGAAGCTGCACGCGTTCCACGATCACAACTCCTTGATTACCCATATATATTGAACCACCAGCAGATAACTGGCATGGACAATGGCTAGCAGCGGTGTCGAGGCGGAATGAAGGGTGTCGTTGTGCATTCAGATGTCCTGGCGCCCCATCGGATGTAGAACCGCGGAAGTTTACTTGTCCCCTATTTCCCCTTAGCCGATACAACGAATATCATGAACTTGATTGTTGGAGTAGAAGCTGCTAGAGTTTGGCAGACGACTACGTACAGAGAGGAGCGCGTTGTTTTCGCGGTTCGCTAGGATCTGTTTATCCAGGTAGAGTCCAGAACCATGGAACATACAGAAGGTAGATTCACTGGGCGCAAGGGCCTCAGCCTCTACTACCAGTGCTGGTTGCCAGCCACAGACCCCAAGGCGATCCTGCTAGTGGTCCACGGCTGGGCTGAGCACAGCGGGCGATATACAAACCTGGCCAACTACTTCGTGCCCAAAGGCTATGCCATCTGTGCCCTTGACCATCGAGGGCATGGTAAGTCAGAGGGTCTACGGGGCTATGTTGAGCGGTTCTCAGACTATCTGGACGACCTCAAAACATTCTTCGACATAGTGAGAAGTGAACACGGGGATACCAAGATTTTCCTTGTCGGCCATAGCATGGGAGCAATCATCGCTACTGCCTATACAGTTACAGTCCCTCATCAACAGGAGCTGGCCGGGCTCATAGTTTCTGGGGTAGGTATTAAGCCAGGCTCTAGCCTTTCGTCCGCACTAATACCGTTGGCTCGGATACTGTCTCTACTGCTGCCGAGACTTGGTATCATGGTCCTCGATGCTTCTGCCATCAGCCAGGACAAGGCCGTCGTGGACGCCTACGTGAATGACCCACTTGTCTACCGGGGCAAGATCACCTGCCGTTTCGGTGCAGAGATGCTTGCGACACTACGGAAACTGCCGTCCGAAATGCCAGAGATCAACCTGCCCATCCTGATTATGCACGGAACCGCTGACCGCTTGTGTGACCCAGAAGGAAGCCGGATTTTGTACGAACGGGCCAACTCGAGAGACAAGACACTCAAGCTCTATGCAGGTTTCTATCACGAGATTTTCAATGAGCCAGGTCACAAGCAGGTGCTGGCTGACATGGAAGCGTGGTTAGCCACTCGGATCTAATCGGACCGAAAGCTCCGAATCATCAGCAACCGGATATCTCATTCCCGGCACGGTTTGCTACCATGCTCGGCTCAGGTATCGGCTGCCGAAGGAGCGGAAAGACTCATTAAGAAGGTCCTGGAGGGAACCACTAATACAATGAAGCAGTATATTCTGGCAATAGACCAAGGTACCACAGGCACCACTGCCCTTTTAGTTGATCGGGATGGCCAGGTGCAGGGGCGTGGTTACGCGCAGATTGACCAGTACTATCCACAGCCAGGTTGGGTCGAGCAAGACCCCGCAGACATATGGCAGAAAACTTCACAGGCGATAGAACAGGCAAAGCGCAGTGCGAGCGCCAGCGACGCACACATCGCAGGCATTGGGATCGCCAACCAGCGCGAGACCACACTGCTGATCAATAAAGAAACAGGCGAAGCGATAGGGCGCGCCATCGTATGGCAGTGCCGCCGTACGGCGCCCAGGTGTGACGAACTCAGAAGCTGCGGTCTGGCTGAAATGATCCGTGCAAAGACAGGCTTGGTGCTAGACGCATACTTCTCGGGTACGAAGCTAGAGTGGATGTTGAGTAACGTTGAGGGCGTTCGGCAGCTGGCTGAAAGGGGGAGCGCACTATTTGCTAGTGTTGACACTTGGCTCATCTGGAAACTCACCAGCGGGGCAGTCCATGCCACCGATGTTTCCAATGCATCGCGCACCATGTTCTTCAACCTCGGTACATTAGATTGGGATGATGACCTGCTCCAACTATTCAGGATTCCTCGATCTATGCTCCCCGAGGTTAAACCCTCCAGTGGTGTTTTAGGCTATACCCACGGTGGCATTCCAGTTGCTGGTGTAGCTGGTGACCAGCAAGCAGCCCTTTTCGGCCAAGCTTGTTTTGAACCTGGCATGGTCAAAGTCACCCTCGGCACTGGTGCGTTCGTGCTAATGAACATAGGAAAGGAGACGGCGCATTCGAAACACGGATTGATAACCACTGTAGCCTGGGGCATCGATGGCACTGTGGAGTATGCGCTAGAAGGTAGCGTTTTTGTTGCGGGAGCCGTTATCCAATGGCTGCGCGATGAACTGGGGATAATCGCCGATGCGGCGGAATCAGAGGAGCTAGCAAACGAAGCAAAGGACACAGGTGGAGTCTACTTCGTGCCTGCCTTCGTAGGGCTAGGGGCACCGCACTGGGACATGTACGCGAGGGGTACCATCGTAGGCTTGACCCAAGGCACTCGCAGGTGTCACCTGGTGAGAGCGGCTTTGGAGTCCATCGCCTACCAGGTATGTGATGTCGTAAGAGCTATGAAAGCCGATTCAAGGCTGAGGCCAACCGAGATACGTGTGGATGGAGGGGCCGCCGCCAACAATTTCTTGGCCCAGTTCCAGGCCGATATGCTTGGCGTGAAGCTATCGCGGCCTCGATCGGTGGAGACTACAGCGCTGGGAGCAGCGTATCTGGCTGGGCTGGCAGTCGGGTTTTGGAAAGACCGTGCTGAGGTGGCGTTGCTTCGGGAGGTGGGTCAGTTCTTTATACCTGACGCGGAGCGGGAAAGACGGGAAGCTCTTTACCGGGGTTGGCGCAGGGCTCTGAGGCGCTCTAAACGATGGCTGAGATAACGCCCAGCACTATTAAGAGGGACTTCGATGCCGTTGCATCGGAGACCTTCGACCTCATCGTGGTAAAAGGGGGCATCATCGCCGCAGGTATTACCCGGGATGATTCCCTCCGCGGATTCCGTACCTTGCTTCTAGAGAAGGATGACTTCGCCTCCGGCAAGACCGCTTGCTATTCCCGGCTCATTTACGGGGGCTAGCGATACCTGCGGCGGCTTGAGTTCAGTCTGGTGTGTCAAAGACCTGATCGATTTGGAGGATGTGAGACGTTAAGTGCTGTGGGGGTATCCGGTAACCGACAGGTTTGATGCAGTGGACGAAGAGAAAAGTTGCATTTAGCAACGAGTGGTGCTATTGTGCGGAAAGCTCCCTTTGTAGCACAATGTGGCAGGAGTCAAGGCAAATGGCCAAGTATATAATCGCCCATGACGTGGGGACGAGCGTGAACAAGGCAGTTCTGGTAGACACGGAGGGACAGGTGCATGGCAAATGCTCTGAGCCCTACCGGGTCTACTATCCGAAAGCTGATTGGGCTGAGCAGGAGCCTGAAGATTGGTGGAAAGCGGTCACGCGCACCACTAAGCGTCTTCTGGAAGAGGCGCATGTGTCCCCAAGTGATGTGTTGTGCGTTACATATAGCACGCAGATGCTCGGCATTGTGCCGATGGATTCAGAAGGGATACCGCTCAGGCGTGCAATAATCTGGCTTGACAACAGGGCTTGCAGGCAAGCGCGGAGCATGATGAGAAAGTTTATTAGCGCTCGTGTCTTCGCGCTGTTTGCAGGCGCCACTTTATGCGGAAAAGATTGCATACCAAAATTGCTCTGGCTCAAAGCGGAAGAGCCCGATACATACCACAAGATGAGTTGTTTTCTTGATGTAAACGGCTACCTTATCTATCGGAGCACCGGTAACATGGTTATGGAGTTGACGGGAGCGTCTGTTTTTGGAATTAACCTCAAGAAGAAGACGTGGCTCAACGGCATCTTCCGTTATGCAGGGCTTGACCCGGAGAAGTTTCCCCCCCTGGTGCGGTCCATTGATCAGGTTGGAGTTCTGTCCAGAGAGGCGGCCAGTGAGTTTGGGCTGCTGGAAGGGACACCGGTCATGGCTGGCGCAGGAGATGCTCCCTGTGCTGCTGTTGGATCCGGCGCGGTTGGTGAAAGTGAAGGGCACGTCTATCTTGGCACATCGGGCTGGGTAGGTGTAGTGACAGAACGTACACCGCGGGGCAAATGCGGAGTAGCAACGATACATTCGGCAGACCCAAATAAGGCGTTTCTGATCGCCGAGATGGAGACTGCCGGTGCCTGCCTCCAATGGATAGGTGATGAGCTGTACACGTCAGAGAAGATGGATCCCAAGATTCCTGACATCTATGCCTTTATGGACCAGAAAGTTACCGAGATCTCCCCCGGTTCTGACTATCTGATCTTCACGCCATGGATGTATGGGGAGAGAGCTCCCATAGGGGATTGTAACGTTCGCTCCAGTTTTCTAAATCTGAGTGCTGACCACACCCGTGAGCACCTGCTCCGTGCTGTCTACGAGGGAGTGGCCTATAACATCAGATGGATCGTGGAAATAGTAGAGAAACAATTCAAGTTTTCCCTTCCAAGGCTACGGGTCATAGGCGGAGGGGCGAGGAGCGACCCCTGGATGCAGATTCTAGCAGATGTGACCCAAAGGAAGGTTGAGGCTGTACGTGACCCTCAGGAAGCAGGAGCGGTAGGAGCTGCGCTAATAGCAGCAGTAGGTCTCGGGATATATCCGAGCTTCGAGACTCTGAAGAACGTGGTGAGGGTAGAGAGGGTCTTTGAGCCGCAAGAGGAAAACCGCCGGATCTACGATTCACTTTTCCATTCATACCAGGAGGCATACGGTAGTCTGCGCCGTTTCTATAGACGACTAGCCGAGAAAAGGTCGGACGAAGCACGTTTGTGCAAGGAGGTGTCTAAGTGAATACGGATGAAATCCTGGGGCTCCCCTTGGCATTGCCTGATGGAGTGGATTACGATGAATACCTTGTCGCTACCTATCTGGCTTCTTTCGCGGCAGAAGTACCTATCCCGTTGCTATCCATGGCCCTTGCTGTCGAGCAGAGCACAGGCACCTGGGTAGCCGTTCCCGGTGAGACCCCGGAAGTTCGCCGCCGTCACATTGCAAAGGTGCTGGGCGTGTATGAGTTGCCGGATTACGAGTTCAGCGTGCCTCCATCTGTGGAAACTAGGAACTGGGTTATCCAGGTAGCCTATCCCGAGGTTAACATAGGCGCACAGATACCAATGCTTTTGACATCTGTGGTGGGGAACATTTCAATGGGTGGGAATATCAAGCTGCTGGACATCCGATTCCCCGAGAAATATGTCGCAGGTTTCAAGGGACCGAAATTTGGCATCGCAGGCGTTAGAGAAGTCCTGGGAATCCCGAAACGACCCTTGCTCAACAACATGATAAAGCCGTGCACAGGTTATCCCCTGGAGGTTGGAGCTGACCTGTTCAGGAAAGCAGCTATGGGGGGATGCGACATCATCAAGGATGATGAGCTGATAGCTGACGCTTCATTCAATTCTGTTGAGGGTCGAGTTAAACGATACATGGAGATCGAGAAACAGGTCTACGAGGAGACAGGTGAACACACGCTGTACACTGTGAACATAACGGACAAAGTGCCAAAGGTTTTCGACAATGCCAAGCGAGCGGTGGAGTTGGGATGCAATGCGCTGATGATTAACTACCTGGCTGTTGGATTGCCCGTTATGCAGGCTCTGGCAGAGGATCCGAACATAAACGTGCCTATTCTTGCCCATATGGACGTTGCCGGCGCTATGTATATGTCACCTTTGCATGGCATGAGTTCTCACATTGTACTGGGGAAGTTGCCGCGCCTTGCCGGGGCTGATGTGGTTGTCATACCCGCACCCTACGGGAAGGCTCCGGTAATTCCAGACAAATTCAAGAATGTTGCCAAGAATCTGACGTTCCCACTGTACCATCTAAAACCGACCTTCCCCATGCCTGCCGGTGGAATCACACCATCTATGGTACCTAAAGTAATAGGGGATCTTGGAAATGACATCGTGATAGGTTCAGGGGGCGGGATTCATGCCCATCCACAAGGTCCAATTGCCGGGGGGAAAGCATTCCGACAGGCGATCGAAGCGACAATGCAGGGAATTGCCTTAGAAGAGTATGCGAAGGAGCACCCGGAGTTGGAGGTTGTATTGAAGCAGTGGGCTGACCCGTTTGGCAAAGGCATTGCGTTTTAGGCGGGAAAGGAGAGCGTAATGTCAAAGGTTACTGTATTGGGAGGGTGTGGAGTGGTCGGCAGTATAGCCGCTGAAACGCTCGTTTCGAGCGGAGTATTCTCTGAAGTGGTAATTGCTGACATTGAGATCGCGCAGGCGAGGAGAATGGTCGAGCGGCTGGGAACAGGTAATGTTTCAGCGGTTAAACTTGATGCGGCAAGTCCTCAGAGCATAAGTAACGCTATTGTCGGCTCATCGGTTGTTCTAAACTGTGTCGGCCCTTTCTACAAGTACGGACCCATCATAATGAAGGCAGTTATCGAGTCCAAAGTCAACTATGTCGATGTCTGCGACGATTTTGATGCCACCGAGAAACTCCTCGCCATGGATGGGGATGCGAGGAAAGCCGGCATTTCAGCACTAGTCGGAATGGGCAGTTCCCCCGGTGTGGCAAACGTGCTGGTCAGATTCTGCGCTGATTCGTTGCTTGAGCAGGTTGAGGCGGTCGACATATACCATGCTCACGGCGGCGAAAAGGTGGAAGGACCGGCGGTGGTGAAGCATAGAATTCATTCTATGAAAATGGACATCCCGATGTTCCTCGATGGCAAATTCACAACGGTCAGACTCTTTGAGGAAAGCGGGAAATCGTTAGAAGAAGAGGTTGAGTTTCGCGATGTAGGTACATACAACGTTTATGCCTATCCGCATCCAGAAACGATAACGCTTCCAAAGTACTTGAAGGGCGTAAAGAGAGTAACAAACCTCGGGCTAGTGTTGCCGCCGGCCTACGCGGAACTGATAAAAGGAATGGTGAGGCTGGGCGTCACGGGTGAGGAGCCGATTGTGGTTCAGGGTCACAAGATTGTCCCCCTTGAATTTGCAGTAGCTTTCATACTTTCGCAAAGGCAGAGATTGATGGAGGAGGCTGGGCCTAGTGAACCCATGGGCTGCCTGAAAATAGTGGTAAAAGGCTATGAGAACGGGGAAAAAAGCACCTACGTTTTCTCCCTGTCTTCCAGAGGACAGGGAATGGGCGAAGGCACAGGCATTCCTGCGGCGCTCGGGGCAATTCTTATGGCCACGGGAAAAGTGAAGGAATATGGAGTCAATCCACCTGAGGGATGTGTTGATCCGATGGATTTGCTCGAGCTTGGCCGGGTCAAAGTGAAACTGGGTGAGAAGAAGGGTTTTCCCATCGTCATCGAGCATATCGATAAGAACGGGAAATCGGAAAGGATTGACCTGCTTAGCTAGCCGATCACTGCAGTAGCATAGTCGAGGGTACTGGTGATGACTACTTGACTAGTCGATATTAAGGAGCGAGAAAGGCACCAAGTTAAGGTTTCTAAATCAGGGTTTTAACTCTCCTCCAGTTACTATGAATTCCCTCGGTAATTCCCAAGCAAGGGGCCGTGGATTCGAATCCCATCACCCGCTCTATAGTCTATAGAGTTGCTCTATGCCTCTTCACGCCATCGCGCCAATGATTACAACACGGGTTTGTGGAATATCTCTGTCTTTGAGCTCATCAGACCTGCCGCAATTCGAGGTATGCTGTATATCCCAAGGCGCTGATTGTTATGGCGCTCCATACATACGTCAATCTGTTTCGGCCCAAGCTGCGCCTTCTCTACCTACAGGTATTCTAAGTGGCATGGTAATCACGATTACTCTTGCGCCTTAAAATAGGCCACCGTTTTCGCGATCCCTTCCTTCAGGAGTAGCTGGGGGCGCCAGCCCAGCTCCCGCTCCGCCTTGCTCCAGTCGAGGCATATCCTTTGAATCTCCCCGGGGCGAACCGAAGTATAGAGTGGAGGGCCATCGTAGCCCAGTGCCGCAGCGAGAGTATCGAAGATCTCCTGGTCTGAGGTCTCCACTGCGGTGCCTATATTGCAAATAGCGTTTTCCCCCCGCTCCATCGCTAAGAGATTCGCTACTACCACATCGGAGACATGGGTATAGTCCCGGGTCTTATCCCCCGAGCCGAAGATAGTGGGGCGCTCCCCCACCAGCATCTGGCGTGTGAAGATAGCGACCACGCCAGCCTCACCAAGGGGGTTCTGCCTGGGACCATAAACATTGGGGTATCTGAGCACCACATAATTGAGCCCATGCTGAAGGGCATACAAGTGGATGTAGTGTTCCACGGTGTGCTTTGAAACCCCGTATTGGGAGGTAGGATTAATCGGGTGATTTTCGTCGACGGGCAAATATTGAGGCTCGCCATAGACTGCCCCACCGGATGAGGCATATATAAAAATATTCACCCCATAGCGAACCGAATTAACGATGACATTGAGGCTGCCTAGAATGTTTTCCTGTGCATCAAAGAGCGGCTCGTTAACCGATCTCCTGAGGTCTATTTGGGCGGCGTGATGGCTGACGATATCCGGCCTTTCCCGTTCGAAGATCTCCGTTAGCCCCGGATCACCGATGCTCAGCTCATAGAGCTTGCTTCGTGGGTTAACATTCTCGCGGCATCCCGTAGATAGGTTATCGACTACCACCACCTCGTCACCCCGCTCAATTAAGGCATCAACCAGGTGGGACCCGATAAAACCCGCACCTCCGGTGACCAGGATCTTCAAACTTCCCCCCCCGATTAAAAAGGTGACGCTAGGGCCCGAGATACTTTAGACCCTTTAGGATGGCTTTGCCATGCCAGTCAAAGGATAGATCAGGCGACTGGAGCAGCGATTCATGGATTCCCTTTGACGTAGTGAGATGAAATAGGTAATCGATCTGGCGATCAGTAAGCCTCTCGTAGAGGCAGCGCGCGAAGTAGCCGATCCGCAGCTCCCACCCAAGCTTCTCCTGCCACGCCTCTTGATAGCCGGAGAAGAGCTTTTCGGAGAAGGTATCGGTGGCGAGCGCCTGTTGCAGGGTATCGGCGGCCATCTCAGCACACAATAGGCCATAATATACCCCGCCGCCGGTGGTAGGTTTCACCTGTCCTGCGGCATCGCCCACTACGATCACCCTTTCTCGATATGTTTTGGGCAATGGCTTCAGCGGAATGCCTCTATAGGTGATCTTGGCCTCGGGTGAAGCTATCCTACCCTGTTGAAACAGCGTGGCCAGAAGCATCTTGAGATGCTTACCCGGTTTTCTCCGGGAGAAGAGTCCAACAAGTGCCCGTTTTGTAGCAGTGGGTACAAACCAGGCAAAAAATCCCGGAGCCACACCCTGATCAAAATAAACCTCTAACTCGCGGTGACCATCGATGCTCACCTCAGCCTGGGCCCCGATGACAAGGTCTCCCACCCTTCCTAGACCCAGCTTCTGGGGAATTCGGGAATTAAATCCGCTGGCGATGACTGCGGTCTTGGCCTCGCAGATTTCCTGACCCTCCGTTTCCACCCTAATACGGTCATTCAGAAGTGCGATGTCCTTCACCCTGCTACCGGGAAGGTAGTGGGCGCCCTGCTCTTGAGCTTTCTCGGCGAGAGAGCGGTCGAAGGCGGCGCGATCGACAATATAGGCTTGAACGCCCTTCCGCCACAGCCTTATCTCCCTACGTGAGGGGCTGAATAGCCTGGCTGAGCTTACCTCCCCTAAAACCGTCCCATCAAATAGAGGGAAGTGCTCAACGCACTCCGCGCCTATAATACCGGTGCATTGCACTGGCTCACCGATCCGCTCGTGCTCCTCAAAAACTACTACATTATGGCCCAAACTCGCCAATCGGTGAGCGATATAGCTTCCGATAGGACCGGCGCCCACTATTATCGCGTCATACAACCCAGCTCTCCTTGAAGAATTTTGTACTTATTATAGCACACAAACTCCCTATTACGTTATCACGCTCAGTATAGATCGGTGACACAGCACAACGGCTATTCTGCGAAAGGTCGCATATGGCGAATAACACTACCCAGTCATGCTGAGCTCATCGCGCTCTGTCATTTTGAGGGACCCCGATTCATCGGGGGACCGAAAAATCTCGTTCAGTGTAAGCTCCGCGAAGCCTCTATAGTAACCTTTAGACCATTCCCCCGATAGATCGGGGTCAGGGTGAAATTGGGGCGATATGTCACTAGTCACATGAACGAGTACACTACGTTGAATGGAAAATGATTGTGTGTTAGAATCGACTTACCTTACGCTTAATTCAAACTCAGGCAATGAGGGATGGTCAGTGAAGATCCTATGGACACCTTGGCGCAGGGAGTATGTTTTGGGTGAAAAAGCTTCAGGGTGTCTGCTTTGCATCAAAAAGCAGGAGCCTGTGGAGAAGGATCGAGAAAACTATATCCTCTATCGGGGCGCTACCTGCTACATAATACTCAATCTTTTTCCCTACACCAGCGGTCACCTGATGATCGCCCCCTACCGGCATGAGGCAAGCATCGAACAGTTGGATGATAAATCTCTGTATGAAATGGTCGCCTTCACGCAGGCGAGCGTCGCGACGCTAAAGAGAGCTCTATCGCCAGAGGGTTTTAACATTGGTATGAACCTGGGAAAAATTGCCGGGGCGGGCATCGCCGACCACCTTCATATGCATGTTGTGCCCAGGTGGCAGGGGGATGTAAATTTCATGTCCGTATTTGCGGAGACGAGGCTGATCCCGGAAGCCCTAGATACCACCTATGATAGACTGCTTCCCATCCTGGCTGAGGAGATATCCCGGTGAAACGGTTTTAGGGGAGGGGAAAGGTTTTATGCGTTTAAAAATTCCACAAAGAAGGCTTATACAAGCAATCCTACCCCCGATTAGCGTCGGCTTTAGTAATCATGGCTGATAGCGGGAGGTTATGCTAAAATGGTATCAGGTGGTGGGCGTAGCCTAGTGGTTAAGGCGCCAGGTTGTGGCCCTGGAGATCGAGGGTTCAAATCCCTCCGCTCACCCTTTTTTCGAACTGGGCTAATCTTGTATTGATATAGGTAAGTGGCCGGTGGCGCTTCTATTTAAAAATCACCCATAACATCAAAAAGCGCCCGTAGCTCAGCGGACAAGAGCATCGGTCTTCGGAACCGAGGGTCGAGGGTTCGAATCCCTCCGGGCGCGCATCTTAGTAAAACTCCCCTGCCGACATTTTGCCGACGAACCTTCGGTGTACGCTTGCGCCTGAGGTGTTGATCCCAGCATATCATCAAAACGCTTCCCTGCTACTTCCTATAGCCCGGGCACCATGTGTGAGTATGTGTCCAGCGTTATACCCACGTTTGAATGCCCCAGCCGCTCGCTCAATATCTTGGGATGGACTCTGGCCTTCAGTATCAGGGTCGCATAGGTATAGCGGAGGTCGTGGAGACGAATGATGGGGAGGCCTCAACCAAGCGCCTTGAGGAATGCCTTACCTTCTATCGCTTTCCCGAGACCCACTGGAAACATATCCGTACCAGTAATGTCATCGAACGAGCCTTAAAGGGGTTAAGAGAAGGACTAAAGTGATCGGCCGCTTTCCAAACGGGGCCTCAGCCCTAGTGATGGTTTTCAGCATTCTGGAGGAAGAGAGATTAAATTGGCAGAAAGTAAGAATGAGAGCTGGCGATATTGCCTGGATAGAAGAGGCAGCAAAGATATTGGAGCAGGAGCCAATCAAATTGGGACTCCCGAAGGAAGCTCTGGTTGTCTAAGAGGGTTGATTGCTATGAGGAACAGGGGTAGGATATGTCTCAGATAAATTCCACCAAATATAGGACGCAGCCCGGAATAGTTGTAGGTTTGAACACTTCGCTATATTGTTTAGCGAATCATTCTGTTCTATAATTTGCTGAGCTGTTCGCTCAATGATGCATGTGGAAAAGAAACTGCAAGTAATTAACCAAGCAAAGATTGCGAACCTTCAGTCCGTGGATATGGAGGAGATAATATGCCTGCAATAACCCCGGGATACGTTAAGAACGTGATTCGTCGTTCGCTTCGAGAAATAGTTGATCCCAGTCCCACAAAGAAAGACGAGGAGAGGATATGGAAATTCTTTAATTCGGAATGTGCCTATTGTGGTCAGCCACTTAGCAAACCCCAAAAGCAAGGGCATATTGACCATCTCTTCCCGTCCTCTCTTGACGGCCCAAATCACATCTCAAATCGCGTTCTATCGTGTGCAACCTGCAATGCGGCAGAGAAGCTGGATGGGGCATGGCAGGTATTCATAAGGAAAAAGAATCGAGATCCGGCCGTCTTACGTGCGCGCATAGCTAAGATTCACGAATGGCAAAAACTGAATGGGAAACCCAACTTGAATCAGGAAAAACTGCGTGAAATTGAATCACTGAGAGAATCAGCAGTCGCATTATACGACACTAAAGTTAAAGCGGTAAGAAAACTGAATAAACTCTGAAATATATTGCACATTGTGAGTGATTGTGCAACAAACCGCACATTCGGGACAAATGTTATCACAGCGAACAGATAAGCCGCGTTCAACGCACTGGTTTCGTCTTATCAGTCTCAGATAGACTTTTTGTCGACTTACTATCTATGTGCTTCCAACAGGCGGCGCAGTGCGGTTAATCCTTCTCGAATTCTGCTTATCTCTTCCGGGCTAGCAGGACGAAGAGCTTCCAGAATCGGTGGACGTAGCTTGTAGCTAGGCATCGTATTCTGGAGGTAGTTTTCCACCTCGTCCGATAAGAAGATACGAGTTAAACGACGGTCCTTAGTATCCTGCCGCCTGTATGCCGCTTTGACGAAGGGTGTAACATTCCAGCTTTCTATAGCCCGAGGCCCAACAAAAACCTAAATTGTTGGCTCGGTGCCGGAGTCCAAAAGCAGCGGATTCTTATAGATCCTAAGCATTCCAAGCAAATGTTTGACTGCACGATCGGCTATCCTGTGTGATGCCCTGTTAGCTGGATCGCTCACGAGGGAACCACGGAAAGGGAATTCCTTGGAGGTTCCCTTCCGTTTGGTCAGTTATAGACTGTAGGACAGCGTGGGAGTGACTAGCTGGTCAACAGAGTCGACACCCTACCTTCTGGATGGAACACAAGTGATTTTTCATAATCTGAAATAATCTCTCTCCCCATAGCCCCGGTCATCGGACCGTTGCGTAGTATATTCTTGTAGTCGAAGTACTCCCCACCTTCTTCCTTAATGGTTACATAATTGTTGAAACCCAGAACTAGTAGTTTGGACAGCTTGTAGAAGGCGGCATCACACTTGGCCTGAAAGGTTTTGTAGAAGCTCTCGCTGTCACTAAGGAGTTGCGATCCGACTTCGTCTGTTTCGAAAATCTCGCTGAATAAGAACATGAAGAAGAAGCGTGTAGTTTTGTAGTCTCTAGCACCTACGTTCTTGATGTCTTTGCAGTTCCCGTCAATCTTGTCGTACATTTTCCACAGCAAGTATATTAGGGGTGGGTTAATGTGTCTACTGAATATATTGTAATAGTTCTCTGTGAATATTTTCGTCTTTTGATGGGTAGTAAAAGGTTCCTTGAGGACGAAAGAAGCGATCAATTGAGCAACGAAATCGTTGGGCAGCACGACATCGTATCCTTCCTCGCTCTCCCCCCTCTTAATGCCGTATAGTATCTTGCCGTCGAAGTAGTCCTTGACCTCCTTTTGAATGTCTTCCTGTATCTTATCGTTTGCCTTCAAGTCTCTCGGGCTGATTGCATTCTGATTGTTGTTGTAGCGAGTGATTCGTCTGCCTAACTTCTCATCTGCGCCAGTCCTAATCACTCTTACGAGAACACGTACCTTGTCGTCTAGGCGATCCTTGTTTTCGTACAGAGTGAGTACCGTTTGGCAACCGTTCACAACTGCATAGTTCTCGATGCTCAGTGTATCCTTGCCTATATTGGTGCTTTCACAGACGATTGTGATGCCGTTGTTGTAAAGCAGGAAGTTATCGTGTTCGGCCTCAGATCTCAGCGTGGCTGCAATCTCCCTGTTGATCCTTGTCTTCCCAAGCCCGTATCTAACGTTCTTGTCGAAGAGAGACTGATCTTGAATGCCCTGCAAGAGTACAATGTCAGAGGCTTTTGCAGCAAACGCAATCAATTCGGTACCGCCTGGTGTGCTTTGCTGAATTATGTTTCCGTCATCAAGGGAGAACTCAAACTTGTGGGATACAGGCAAGTCTTTGCCTGCGTAGGTGTAACTGTTGTAGAGTCTGTTCAAATCCCAGGCATCATAGTATGTGCCGACAACCCCAAGGTACTGAATGGCGCTAGCATCAAAAACCTTGTTTGTTACGAAGACCAAGTTAACAGCGGCTCCTTGCGAGATCTTGTCTAGCAGTCCTAGATTGCTGACGATTGTTTTCAATTCTTGGTTTGCCATGGACTTGTCGAGACTCTGTATGTTTGCCGGTGACTGAAACCATGCCCTGACGCCCTCGAAGTTCCGTAAATCATAGTCGCCTTGGTTACTGCCAGCAACTTCGGAACACTTGCTCTGGAAGATGAATATCTCGTTGGTGAGCTCGTCGAGATATATTCCGTCTATTCCTTTATCGTGAGGATTGTCACAGATATAGTACTCTGCTATATCTTCTTCTATTCTGAAGTAATTCATCAAAAACCACTTAAGGAAAGCCCTGCTCCTGGTACCACTACTTTTTGCTAATGAGTCAACTTCCTTCTCCATACTGCTCTTGAACTCATCTATATTCATTTCACATCCCTCCTCTGCTCCTCCATTGCAATTATACTTGGAGCGCTCCCCTGTTGTCGATACCATTCCCCTGTCAAATGTGCAATGCCCTTTTAACGTAATCCTTGTCCCCATACATGATCTGCCTAAGAATCACCTTATTATTTTCGACCTATATCGTCAGTCTCCCACCTAAAGCCCTGCCCTACGGCTGCCGCGTTGCGGTAATCCTCAACCTGACGTAGCTGCTCGGCAGGACTCCACCCTAGTAATCGCCCCATCTCGCGCGCTATAGTATCTGAAGCATCCAGTCCCTGACATGAGCGCATTCCCACGGTACTGCGGCGGAGTAGGAAGTCGCTCAATGTTATTGCTCCCTCATCGATAGAGTACCAAACTTGGGCAAGAATATCCGGGCTATGAGGACAGAGATTCTGGCCTCCCCGTGCATCCTTTTTAACCAGGTCGAGCACCCGGCGGAAGCGCGAGCCGTAGAGGTTACCCAGGTGAGTAATAGTATGCATGGAGAGACCGCTTTCAAGAGCAGCTTGCTCCATTGCTTCTTGTGAAGGAGCTGGTGCTCCAGGCAGAGGAATTTGTGCCGTGCTGCTGAGAGTTTTTAAGCCAAGCTTGCGACAAACCAGATTCACTGTATCCTCCGCTACAGCACGGTATGCTGTTATCTTGCCACCTAATACCGATATAAAGCCACCCACACCATCTTTTTTCTCATGATCTATAACCTCGTATTTCCTGGACAAGTCTCTTGTACTTCGGCTACCCGAATCAGCCAGGGCCCGCAACCCTGCCACGGTATATAATACGTCCCCCAATTCTAAACTAGGGAAGGCTTCACGCACGCCTTCGAGTACATATACCACGTCCTCTTTCTTGGCTTCTACGATATCCAGGTCTCCCGAGTACTCTGTGTCAGTTATCCCAATAAGGGAGTAGTCCAACCATGGAATAATAAAGAAATGCCTCCCTTTGGCAATAGAGAACATAGCAATGGCGTGGCGGGAGATTTGAGGTGTAACGATATGAATGCCTTTGCTTCGACGCACTACAGGTGGCGAGCCTGTGCCCATCATCTCGACTACTGACTGTGCCCAGTGCCCTGTAGCGTTTACCACGAAGCGTGATCTCACCTCATAAGCTTCCCCTGATAGGACATCGCGGACTTGTACCCCCGAGACAGAGCTGCCTAATCTCTGGAGTCCAGTAACCTCGGCATAATTGACTGGAGAGGCACCGAGTTCTGCAGCTGCGATGACGTTTTCCAGGCAAAGCCGCTCCACAAAGGGAGCCTGGCAGTCATAATAGAGATAAGAGCCCTTCAGCCCCTTCAGTTCCAGGTCTGGCTCCATTTCTATAGTCTCATGACGGGTAAGGCGCTGACGCGAAGGAAGAGACTTATCGAATGAAAGCATATCGTAGAGGGGCAGTCCAAATGCCAGCGCCACCCTCTGCGAGGTACTGTTCATCGGTACAATAAAAGAACAGGGATGCACCAGGTGGCTAGCAATAGAGAGGAGTATCTCCCGCTCCCGGAGACCCTGACGCACCAGACTAAAATCAAAATGTTGCAGGTAGCGCAACCCCCCGTGAATAAGTCTCGATGAGCGGGAAGTCGTGCCAGAGGCGAAATCCTGCTTCTCTAGGAGTAAGGTATGAATACCGCGGAGTGCAGCATCCCGGGCGATACCTGCACCCATAATGCCTCCTCCTACGACAATAAGATCGAAGGTCTCAAATTTAAGACTATCGAAGTCCCTCTTGCTCATATAACCCCCCCTTTCTAATAAATCCAATTCTAGCATTTTACCTGGACCGATTTTTGGGGTCAGGTCACTTCATACAATAGGCTTGCATCGGTCCGTTTCATGTTTTCCACGGAGACTATAACATTCACTATCAAGATGTCAACAGTGTCCCTGAATTGCGCGAACAGCGAATGGCTGCATTGCACTATGCTAAGTCATGCCTATTTGCTTTCACTGCAATAGAAGTGGCACAGTTCTTGCTACACTACAAAACAGATGTCGTAGTGGCTAAAGAGAGCTTGTCAGGAAAGGGTCCTGGATATGTATTTGCTGATGCCGGCGTAGAAACCATACAAACGGAAAGTAAGTCTTTGAATGAACTGATGGGCTAAATACTAAGGAACTTGCCTTCAAACTAGAGGATGATGTTGCCATAGTCAAATCGTCGAGCCCATTTAAATATCTCAAGCCACAGCATCCTTTGAGACAGTGTCCAAGAACTGTTCAAAGCAGCTATAGACCTAACGTTCAAGATGCGACGTATAGTTCAGGACATTCTCATTAATTGGTTTCTACGATTAAGATAGCCCGGTAACGTAGATAAAGGAGCTAGCTAAGAGGAAATCTCAAGTAGTTAACATTATGTCATTTGTCAGGAGCTAGAGAGGAGAATATCGCTTTAAATTCGATTTTAGGCGGCAGTGAGCGGCATTCTGCATTTTCTATTTTGAGTGGCCATCTATTCCTGCAGCAGCCAGTATATCCGGGACCACTTCCTCCCTGCCGATTGCCATGATGTGTACTCCATCGCAGATTGAATCCTTTCTCAGTGTGGCGATCATGTGACCGGCAATCTCTATACCTTTATTGAGCGCCTCGCCTTTGGGCGCGCTCGCCAGTTCATCGATCAGGTTCTGGGGTACAAAGATGCCAGGTACGTTCTCGTTCATATAATTCGCCATTCTGGCTGATACCAGCAAGACTATCCCCGCCAGAATCTTGACCGGGAATTGACGGGCATGATCCATGAACTTGCTGAAGTTATTCAGGTCGTAGATTGCCTGGGTCTGGATAAACTCGGCTCCGGCCTCGATCTTCTTTTCGAACTTGATGAGTTGGGGTTCGATTGGGTTTGCCTCAGGGGTGACTATGGCCCCGGCACAGAACTCAACCGCTCCATCGAGGTCGTTTCCTCCCAGATCCTTTCCTGATTCCATTTGCCTGATTGCCCTGAGGAGTTGGACTGAGTCTAGTTCAAAAACGCCTTTAGCCTCCTTGTGATCTCCAACCGGGATGGCGTCACCGGTAAGACAGAGGACATTCCTGATGCCTCTGGTGTATGCCAGGAGAAGCTCGGCTTGGAGAGCCATTTGATTACGGTCGCGGCAGGTCATTTGCAGTATAGGTTCGCCACCCCGCTCCTTGATCTCCAGACAACCGCCGATGGAAGGAAAGCGCATTACCGAGCTCTGGTGATCGGTAACGTTGAGCCCGTCCACCTTGTCCTTGAGTATGTCGATATGGTGGCACATTTTATCTATATTAGTGCCCTTCGGCGGGCCGATCTCGCTGGTCACTACGAACTTGCCAGAGTTGAGGGCTTCCTTGAAGCTCATTTTTATCCTCCTCACGTGATTCTTGTCACGCGCGGCCTGGGTATCACCTGGGAATTCCTGGGGGGTTGATACTTTTTCATCAGGTCGAGCCTGCCCTGCTCCTTAAGGCGCTGGTAGATGAGAGTCCAGCCACAATCCAGTTCTTTGTCGATTTCGCATTTGCCGTTGTTGGTACCGCCACAGGGCCCGTTCAGCAATCCCTTATGGCATGCGGTGATAGGGCAGATGCCCGCAGTATAGCCCAGGACACAGTGACCGCACTGGTCACAAACTTCGTGGAAATTGCCTGGCCCATCCTCTACACCGATGAAGAGGGTGTCCAGAGCAGGGATCACCGGCTTACCGATGTAAGAACCTACCCTTTGTACTCCCAGAGCGCATGACATGACCAGGAGGCAGTCCGCACTTTGAATGGCGCCATTGTTTTCCTTTAAGGATACTTCGGTCATCTCATCGCAGGCAGTGGGAATGACTGTCCAGCCGGTGAGCATCTTGCCCAGCCCTTGTAGACGCTCCTTCATGTCCAGGACTTCTTCTCTTCCACCAGTCTTGGTCATGGTGGCGCAAGTGCCGCAGCCAATTATGTACACTCTTTCCAGCCTGTCAAGTTGCTGCTCGATCTCTTCGAGAGACTTTTGCCTAGTAATGGATTTCATACTCCACCCCTTTTTCGCACTACTCGATATGTCTCACCATTTGGATGCTGGCTTTAAGGAGCCAAGGTTCTCCTTCCAATTGAATGGTCTATAACTTTATTATGTTTCCAGGTCGCACCTCAGGCACCGTCTGGCTTCTTGCCTCGCTACCTCCTCCGAGAAGCCTCGCTCGATCTCTTCAAAGGTAGTTTTCCTTTCCTGAGCAAGAAGCTTCGGCATCTCTAACCTGGGCTGGATTTCCCAGGATTCCTCGCCCTCTTGGCCGCCTGTTTCTCCGTTTCCCCTCTGCCTTAGATCGTACATTTCCACACGTGAGGTATCGTCCCTGAGATACTTGTCTATCGCGATTGCCACTCTCCTCCCGGCAGCGACGGCGTCTATGATGAAACCTGGCCCGAAGACAAAGTCCCCTCCAGCAAAGACACCGGGAACATTGGTCGACAGAGTATTGCTGTCGACCGCTAGCCTCTCCCATCGAGTGCGCTCTAGAGCACTATCGGCGGGTAGAAACGACAGGTCAGGGGCTTGACCTATGGAAACAATAACTGTGTCTGCCTCAACGAAGAACTCGGAACCGTAAATCGGGACAGAGCGTCGCCGTCCGCTCTCGTCCATCTCACCCAACCTCCTCCTGATACATTGAAGTCCGGTTACCCTCCAATTATCGCTGACCATCCGGACGGGGCTAGTTAAGAAATTGACTTTAATGCCCTCAGCCACGGCTTCCTCGTAGTCGGCATCAGTGACAAGCACCTGTTCCCGTGCCATCATTTCATAGGCGTTTACTTCCTCGGCTCCAAGGCGAACAGCGGTAAGGCAAACATCTAGTGCCACATTGCCACCACCGATAACGGCCACTCTTCGTCCAATATTGATCGGCCGTCCGATCTTCACATCGCGCAGGAACTGAAGACCATAGTAGAGTCCCTCTATGCCTTCAACTTCGCCGGGTATACCTACACGCTGGCTTCTCTGAGCCCCAGCGGCGATAAACACTGCATCGAACCCTTCTCTCTTCAGATGATCGATGGTGTAGTTGGTATTGATCGGGGTGTTGTATTTTATTTCCACTCCCTTTTTGGCGATATAATCGATTTCCCTCTGGATAACCTTTCCTGGCAATCGGAATGCTGGGACGGCGACGGAGAGCATCCCTCCACCTAATGGCAGCGCCTCAAAGACTGTAACTGGATAACCTGCCTGAGCCAGAAAGTAAGCGCAACTCAGCCCGGTGGGCCCTGCTCCGACCACAGCTACTCTCTGGTCTCGAGTGTGAGGAAATGGTTCCGGTGGGGGCAATTCACCCGCATGGTCAAAATACCAGTCGGCGACAAAGCGCTTGAGTGGTCTTATAGCTACTGACTCGTCGAGTTCCCCGCGGCGGCAGCGCCCCTCACAGGGATGATGGCAGATGCGGCCACAGATCGAGGGAAAGGGGTTCCGCTCCCTGATTGTTTCAACAGCATCCAAATATTCGCCCGCGGCGATGTGAGCCACATATTTGGGTATGTTGACCCCCGCCGGACATGTATGCTGGCAGGGGGATATCATCAAAGCATCGCAGACTGCACCTGGGCATTTCTTCTCCTTTATGTGGGTTTCATACTCACCGAGGAAGTATTTGAGAGTGGTGAGCACAGGGTTGGGGCAGCTCTGGCCAAGGCCACAAAGCGAGCATTCCTGGACAACCTTGGCGATAGTTATCAAAGTGTCGATGTCTTCATCACGTCCCTTTCCCTGGGTGATCCTGGTCAGGATCTCCAGCATTTGCTTGGTCCCTAAACGGCAAGGGATACATTTCCCGCAGGACTCTGCTTGGGTGAAACTGAGGAAATATCTAGCTATTTCTACCATACAGGTGCTATTGTCCATCACCACCATTCCGCCTGAACCCATGATAGAGCCGAGTTTGGCCAGGGAATCGAACTCCACAGGGACGTCGAGAAACTGGTCTGGAATGCATCCACCCGAAGGGCCGCCTGTCTGTACCGCCTTAAACTGCTTGCCCCGGGGGATACCGCCTCCAATATCGAAGATGATAGAGGCAATGGAGGTGCCCATAGGCACCTCGACCAAGCCGCTAATGGCAATCTTCCCGGTGAGGGCGAACACGGCTGTTCCCTCATTCTTCTCCGTGCCCAGGCTGCTGAACCAGGCAGCTCCCTTGCTTATGATCTGCGGGACATAGGCGAAGGTCTTGACATTGTTCAGCACGGTTGGTTTGCCGTCCAGCCCCTTTTCCACCGAGCGAGGTGGTGTCTGTCGTGGCATACCTCGTTTGCCCTCAATAGAGCGCATCAGCGCCGTGGACTCCCCACAGACGAAGGCCCCTGCCCCTTCGCGAATCTCAATATCGAAGCTTGAGTCCGAGCCGAAAATATTCTTGCCCAGAAAGCCATGCTGTATCGCTTGGGAGATCGCTATCCTGAGTCGCTCAACCGCCAGGGGGTATTCGGCACGGACATATATGTAGCCCTTGCTGGTTCCCACAGCGTACCCGGCAATAGTTAACCCTTCGATAACTGCATGAGGATCGGCCTCAAGGATGGAACGGTCCATAAATGCGCCCGGGTCACCTTCATCACCGTTACAGATGACATACTTGGGCGTGCCCCTGGCTTGGCGACATCCCTCCCACTTGCGTCCGGTGGGAAACCCTGCACCACCACGGCCCCTCAGGCCGGACCTCTTGATCTCCTCGATGACCTCCTCAGGCGTCATCTTAACAAGAGCCTTCTCTAAGGCTTGGTAACCGCCATTGGCAATATAGTGATCGATTTTCTCAGGGTTTATGTGTACAATGTTTTGCAGGATAATGCGCTGCTGTTTCTTGTAGAAGTTTATGTCTGAATAGAGAGGTACGGCTTGCCCAGTCACAGGGTCACGGTAGAAAAGACGCTCAACCGGCTTGTCATCGCGAAGATGGGAACTCACAATCTCCGCGACGTCCTCAGTTTCAACATGGGTATATAAGATGCCGTCGGGCTCAACGAGCACATTAGGCGCCTCGGTACAGAAATCATCACAGCCAGTGAACTCCACCTCTGCGTTTGTTAGCCCTTGCCTCTCTACCTCGACCTTGAATGCCTCGTAGATGGTATCAGCTCCTCTGGAGATACTCCCTGTCCCTCGCCAAACGAAGACGGTGCGGTGATTCACCATGCTACCCCCCACCCTTCCTGTTTGCGAAGAGTTGAGCTATCTTCTTGGGATTCATAGTGCCATGGGTGTTCTTTCCAACGACTATGTTGGGTGCCAGGGCACAAACGCCGATGCAGGCAACCGTCTCCAGGGTGTACTCTAAATCGGTGCTGGTCTCACCTTCTTCGAGGCCAAGCTGCTGCTTCACTAATTTAAGTATGGTCTTTCCACCACGCACATGGCAGGCTGTACCCCGACATACTCTGACAACCTTTTTCCCTCGAGGCGTAGTGTAGAGCTGTTCATAAAAAGTTATTACCCCCTGTACCTCAGAGTGGAATAGTTGTAAAGCTCGGGCTATGGGATTGATAGCCTCAGGGGGAATATATCCGAACTCTTCCTGAATCTCCTGCAGGAGGGGAATCAAGGGCCACTTCTGATCCTGATATTGAGCTATGATCTCAGCTATCCGTGTCATGGCGGGTCTAGCCATTTCCTGATGCTTACCCATGAGGCTAAATCCTTTCTAGCTTTACAGCGCATGCCTTTAGTGCAGGGGTTTTTGCCCGTGGATCCAGTGCGATATCAAATAGTTGATTGACAGGTGTTGATGGGAAACAAATGGGCATGAAAACCACTCCCTCAGGTAATGTATCAGTGAGTTTGGCCACAGCGGTCACCTCACCTACGGGAGAGATGACCCTGACCTGGTCACCCTGGCTGATCCCAACCTGCTTAGCATCAGACTCGCCAAGTTCCACAAAGGCCTCTGGCGAGAATTCGCTCAGCCGTGGGGATCTAGAGCTTCTGGAGCCGGTACCTGAATGGTACAGGATGCTCCCTGCTAGCAGGGTGAGATTATACCCGTCTTCTGATATCTTCCTTGGCGGCTCATATTGCACTGGAGAGAAGCGACCGAATCCGCTGGGGAATTGCCCTTTGTAGAGTCGCCTGTTTCTCAAGGGATCTCGGTCCAACTCAGCCCGGGATGTACCCTTCGTCTCCGAGTCTCTATAGCCCATGACCTGATACAAAGGAACCAGTTCCTCGATCTCGTCCATAATCTGCTGGAGCGAGGAATATGGCATCGGATAGCCCATGACGTTAGAGAGCCGAAGAATTATCTCCCCGTCTGGCAAGCTGTCACCGATGGGTTCAATAACCTTACGTACACGCTGCACCCTTCCCTCAAAATTGGTGAAAGTGCCGTCCTTTTCAGCGAAGCTGGCAGCAGGCAAAACCACGTTTGCCATTTTCGCTGTTTCGGTGAGAAACATGTCATGAACCACTAAAAAATCGAGGGATTCCAGCGATTCCTTGACCAGAGCTGGGTTGGGGAAACTCAAGAGCGGATTCTCTCCCACAATATACATGCCCTTGATCTTTCCCTCTCTTGCGTGATCAATCATTTCGATGGCTGACAGTCCAGCGTCAGCAGGCAGCTCAGTGCCCCATCGATCTGCGAACTTCTTCCTTGACTGTTCATCCTCCACACGGTGGTATCCGGGAAGCAAATCATACAGAGCACCCATGTCACATGCGCCTTGCCCGTTGCAATCCCTTTGCAGCGCAAAAATGCCACCCCTGAGCCCAATATTTCCGGTCAGCATCGCCAGATTCGCTAGAGCTATTACGCTATCCGTACCGGTTACATGCTGGGTGATTCCATCACCATAGACAATCGAAGCAAGGTTTGCCCCAGCGAAGAGTCGAGCAGCGCGACGCACTTCTTCACTGGGGACACCGGTGACCTCCTCCACGTACTCAGGTGTATATTTCGCTAAATCCTTGTTTAGTGCCTCAAAGTTATCTGTCCTTCTGGTAACAAACTCTTCATCTAACAGGCTCTCAGTGACAATAACATTGGCCATGCTATTTATGAGGGCTATATCGGTACCAATATGGGGCCGTAACCAGAGGTGAGCAAATGAAGATAGCCTTGTTTGTTGCGGATCTACAAGCAGCAGCTTGGCACCTTTGTATTTGACCGCTCGCTTCACGGCGAACCCAACGATAGGGGCGGATGAGGTGAGGTTAGCCCCAATCACCATCACCACTTCTGACTGTTCAAGGGTATCAAGACGGTTGGTGGTGCCGGGAAAGCCGACAGCCGACCCCAGACCGAGAATGCTTGCTGCGCTGTACAAGCGGCTGCCGTTGTCAATATTGTTAGTACCCAGTACACCCCGAGCTAGCCTCTGCAACAGGTAGTTCTCCTCATTGGTGCCTTTGGAGGAACTGAGGAGAGCTAGGCTGCTGGGGCCGTGAGTCTCCTTTATCCGGTTGAGCTCAGAGGCCACCAGGTTCAAAGCCTGTTCCCAGGATACTGCCTCAAAATCTCCGTTCACCTTGACCAGGGGACTTGTCAGCCTCTCTGAGCTATGCACGAAATCGTAGCCGTAGCTTCCCTTTATACAAAGTGTGCCGCGGTTTACCACACTCTCTTTGCCCGGTCTGGCCCGCACTATTTGATTGTCCTTGACCTCCAGGTTGATGCTGCACCCACAACCGCATAATGAACAGATGGTTGACACCGTTGTTGGCGTTGTTCCGCCGTATACCCGCTTCTTCTCCATTAGCGCGCCGGTGGGACAGATCGCCACACAGGTGCCGCAGAAGGTACACTCTGACTTTTCCAGCGACATATCATTCAGCGTCGCCGGCTTTGACGCAAATCCGCGGTGAATGTAGTCGATAGCTCCCTCGACGACTAGCTCGTGATCCGCCCGGATGCACTTAGCGCACAGGATGCACTTGCTCAAATCCCTTTCAATGAAAGGGTTAACCTCTTCGATGGTAGCAAGCTGGGGGATCTTCTCAAGCTCCACCAACCCGACTCCCATATCTGAGGCGATCTGGCGCAGCTCGCAGCGGTTGCCCTTGTCGCACACCAGGCAGGAATCGGGGTGGCTTGCTAGTATAAGCTTTATTATAGTCTTGCGGCGTTCCTGCACCCTGGGGGACTCAGTGTTGATCACCATTCCTGATGCTATGGGAGTAACGCATGATGCCGAGAGTACACCTAAGCGCTCGTCTTCAACCAGACAGATACGACAGGCACCAACTGGAATCAGATGAGGATCATGGCAGAGTGTGGGTATTTCTATACCTGATTCTCGTGCTAGCTCCAGGATTGTCATTCCGTGATGGCCGCTTACTTCCCGTCCGTTAAGCGTGATGGTAATTGATTCCAATATTAGTCTCCCTTATAGCTAAGGGCCAGATGTCTGAATAATCGGATAGGGTAACATACAGCAGTGAGGCTCAGCCCGAAGCTGGAGCAGGTCTTTTCAGGCGCTTTCCTACGTAATGCACAGCCCTTATAGCATTTACCAGTTGAGAGCTAGCAGCTCGCTTAGGGATGAATCCATAAGCTCCTATCTGTTCAGCGGCAAGGATATTCTCCTCGTCGTCGTACTGAGATAACATCACAACTCTCGTTTGAGGGTATTTTTTATATATCTGCTTAGTCGCTTCTAGCCCGTTCATTTCAGGCATCACTATGTCCATTATCACAATATCAGGGGAGAGCTCACCTACTTTTTTCAGCGCATCTTTCCCATTCTCAGCTTGACCTATCACCTCAATGTCATTTTGCAGCTCTAGCACAGATTTGATGCCGTCCCTAACAACCCAATGGTCATCCACTATAAGCACTTTTATGCGCTTGGTTGCCTTTGCCAGAATCGACTGAGCTCTGGTGGCTAGAGCGCCTGGCTCAATTGGCTTGGCTACATAGTCCTCGGCGTCCATCAGCGCCGCCTCGTCTCTCCTCCATCCTTTGACAAGTTGCTTTTCAGGGGGTGCATCCATGACTATGATGGGCAAATCCTTGGTCTTAGGATTCTCTCTCAACCATTGATGCAGCGAGAAGGCTTCTCCACGGGGGCTCAGTGTACCTAGAATCACCAGGTCAGGGTCTATCGTCTTGACTAATTGCTGTGCCTCTTCCTTACTGGCGGCGATTGCAACCTTACATACCTCGCTCTCCAGAGCGCCCTGCAAAGCTAATGCAAAATCAGGTTCGTCATCCACGATTAGGATCTCTTTCTTCTTCTCATCTGGCTTCTTTACCATGACTCCTCTCACATTAACTACTATTGCGTTTATATGTTAACTCGTACGCTTCCGTACGTGAATAGGGATTGACCCTTGGATATGGGAGGATTGACCCTTGAATCATTGGAAACAACCCCCCAATTATTGAATAAAAAAAGCAGGGGAAAGCACGAAGGTTCGCCCCTGCATGGTGTGTCTACCGGGTGAAGTGCATGAATCATCACCCTTGGGTGAAGTTCATGCACTTATGATTCCTCGCCTCAAAGCATACTTAACCAGCTCCAGCTTGTTGTGAATACCCAACTTATTCATTAGACTGGTCCTGTGCCCCTCAACCGTTTTGGGAGTGATGGTTAACATCTCAGCTATCTGTTGAGTCTTGTACCCTTCAACAACTAGTTTTAGTATGTCTCGCTCTCTATCGGTCAGCCGCTCATAAGGGTCTTCATTGGTCTCTGTTAGTGCCACCCGCTGGTAGTCTTCGACGAATAGCTTAGCTATGGTAGGAGATAAGTATGATTCCCCAGTAAATACAGCCCGGATCCCGGAAGTTAGCTCTGAAGACGCTGCTGTCTTGCTAATAAATCCATTGGCTCCAGCCCGGATGACTGGAAAAACGTGGTCTTTATCATCGTACTGGGTAAGAACCAAGATCTTTGTCTCAGGGAATTCCTTATGTATACGGCGTATGGCTTCCAAGCCACCCATAATGGGCATGGCTATATCCATCAGTACGACATCAGGCAGTAATTTGCTCACCTTTTCCAGCCCATCCCTTCCATTAGCTGCCTCGCCTACCACCTCCATGTCTCCAGCCAACGCCAACAGGCTACAAATGCCATCTCTAACAATGGTGTGGTCATCCACTACCAGCACTTTTATCTTTTGCATCCGCTTTGCTCCAATATAGTGGCACTTTTACCATGATCTTGGTACCCTTTCCCGGTTGTGACTGTATATCGCAAGTGCCACCCAGGAGGCTTGCCCTTTCTTTCATACTGAAAAGTCCTCTCCCGCGACCACTTTCGTCCACCTCAATTGGCCTTGACGCATCAAACCCCTTGCCATCATCTTCAATTTGCATTGTTAGCTCGTCTGAATTGCACCGCAGACTTACCACTGCGTTCTTAGCCTGAGAGTGTAGAACTATATTAGCGATTGACCCTTGGGCGATCCGGAAGAGCCCAAATTCAACCTCTGAGGGCAATCGCTCCTCCATACCTTCTTGCTTTACCGATACGTTGATCCCCACCGGCTGCAGGCGATTCTCGGCTATTTGGTGGATGGCAGGGCCCAGACCGAGGCTATCCAAGGCAGTTGGCCTGAGAGACTTCATTATTTTGTTTATCTCCGAATTGAGTTGAAGAGTGATATTATGGGCCTTCTCAAGCTTGGACTTGAACGCGGCATCACCAAAGTCAGAGGTATTAGCGATGTTTAGGAGTGCTTGCATGTTAAGTGAGAGACCGGTCAGCGACTGGCTGGTTTCATCATGTAGTTCGCGGGCAACCCTGCCTCTCTCTGCTTCCCCGGCTATTAACATATAACGGGCAAGTTGTCGATAGTTCTCCCGTTCCTTTCTCAACTGGCTGTATAGCTCGGCCTGCTCAATGGCAACACCCACCTGATCCCCAATTGCGTGTAGTAGATGCATATCATCCTTGGTGAAGTGATGCGGCAGACGACTGGCAACATTCAACACACCGAGTACAGTGTCTTTGGCGCGGAGGGGAACACTTAGAAATGCCTTAAGACCCTCTGTACTTATCAAAGTGAGCCAGGCAGCGCGCGGGTCGGTAGAAATGTCCTCGAGCAGCACGGCCTTTCCATTTTGGGCCACCCTGCCGGCAACACCCTCACCGACCTCGAGGCGTATCTCCTCAGCATATTTGTCGGACAGTCCACGGTAGACGCGGTAGGAGAGCGTTTGCGTTTGTTCGTCTATGAGCAGGATTCCTCCGATAGTTCCGTTCATGATATCAAGCACTGTATCCAGAGCGACATTTAGGACAGCATCCAAATCCCACAACCCGCTTACTGCAGCTGAGATCCGGCTTAGGGCTAGAAGCTCGCGATAGGGCTTCTTGGTCTTGTCCTCTAGCTCCGGGCCGTTTGACCCAAAGCCGAGGGAGCTAGCAGATTGGGCATCTCCTTTGTTATTCGCTGGCATACCGGTTACCTTTACCTCCGAGAGCAATAAGCGTACATGAAATCGTATATTCTTGTCAATCGGCGACCGGGCTGAACACGCACTCAACGATATGCCGCATGCTACCCTAGATAAATAGGTTAGTCACTATAGTCCAAGGTCTTTCGAGCAAATCTAATTGCTATAGCCCGAGAAGGAAGATGAGCTGTGGGTGAACAATTACCGCTTAGAATAGCATAGGATTCGCAGTTACTGATCCATATGGATGTTGTAGCAATGCGTCGATGGCTTCTGTCTGCCATCGATTTCTAGCTACCAGTCTTGTAGCGGCAAAACACGCCTGTCCTGATGATAACATCAGGACACCACTTATCCCTCTGAACGAGCTCGGTAGGATCCTCAGTTTCTTCTTTGTGGGCGCAGCAAGCCACATAAGACATAGAATTATACACTGTCTCCTGTGACCTGTCTCTAATGCGCTAGGCGGGGAGGATTCTAGCTGAAAAATGTTGACATCTGGAGGCGTTGTGTATTATGCTCTCCACAGATGGAGTCTAGGTGAGCGCTACGACGTTGGCTTTGCCAACATTAGAATTATCGTAGCGACTTCATTTTTTATAGCAAGGTTAAACGGTATAAACAAGCGACTTTTTCGAACTTTTGGGAACAAGCATCTCTAAAAGCGGTTGTTGGAAAATGTCAAAAAGGCGCATTCGTCTAGCGGTTTAGGACACCTCCCTCTCAAGGAGGAGATCACGGGTTCGAATCCCGTATGCGCTACCAATCACCTCTTTGCAGCCTCTCAAACCTACTCATTATAGCTAATAGCCCCCGTTATGTTAACAAACTACGTGGGCATTTCTATTTTAAATAACCGATAGCTAACCAAGATTTTCAACAGCCTCATTTTCAAGCTTGGGGGTCACCATCTCATCAAAGCGGGCTGCGGCAGCCTCTTGAAGTCCGGGGGCAACGTGGCTGTAGGAATCAAGTGTTATCTGTATGCTGGCATGGCCTAACCGCTCTTGAACTATCGTGGGGTGTATGCCTTTTCCTACGTTTTTAGCTTCTCGGAACACGTGCTATGACGAAAAATCTATTGACATTTAAAGAGCCTGGACGAGGTCTTCAGGAAGTATGCTTAAATACTAGGCAGCTTTATGTAAACTAAAATGAACAGAAACAGTTTGACGAGAGATTGATTCAATTTTTAAATTCAGATCCTTTTCTTTAAAAGATTGTTAGGCGAAAAGATGATTAACCTGTCTACAAGACTGAGTGTATCATCCCAGAAGTGCAAGATTCACGATTCCTCTCCTGTTACTTTTTGGGAATCCGGCCGCACATTCTGTTTATTCAGGAATGTTTTTTTGAAGGAAGCATACGGGAGCATCGCCTGTGGAAGGCGCTCAAAGAGGCAGGTTTTCTTTCATTTACCTTTGACCTTAAAGGTATTTCGGGTATGGATCTAGCAAAGTGCAACCGATTGTCCAAGATGAAGTTCCTGCTATGTGGGAATGCATAGATTATTTGTCAACCCAAAAATCTCTCGCCAAGCGTCGTCGGGTTTGCCAAAGGCCATCTTTATCAGTGAATCCCTCAACACCTGCGCCTTTGTCAGCATCCTCTATTTCCCATAGTCCACTAACAGCGCCGGTAAGTGCAGCAGACAACGCTTCAAAGCCCTGAGCAGTATACTGGTCACATTCCACTCCCTTATTAATTATGAACTTCAGTTGCCGCAGTCCTTGCTGGTTCTTAGACTGCAGTACCTGCAATAATCGGTCCAACTCAACCTCTAAACGGTCATTTGGCACTACCCTATTCCAGAGAGTCAATTCGACTGCCCTCTGCGCCCGGTGAAGTGCACCCAGCATATTGATCTCTTTGGTCATACGCCTGCCTATTAAGCGGGCAAGACGGGTGGTTCCACCCCAACCGGGGGTAATCCCGACATCTACTTCCGGCATCCCCCACCGAGCTCGTTCTGTGGCAATGACAAAATCGCATGCCATGGTAATCTCAAGACCGCCCCCTACCGCGTAGCCGTCCACTGCGGCTATGGTTATTTTGTCCAGCTCTTCGAGCTGGTTAGCCATGTTCTGATAGTATCGAACACGGCGCATTACACTGTTGGCGTCGCCCCACATCGGCATTTCTGTAATGTCATCGCCAACGCAAAAGTTGTCTCCAGCACCTTTAATCACGAGAAATTTCACGACGGTAGATTCACGCACCATTTCTATGGCAGCAACAAGCTCATCTGAAAGCTTCATGCTCAAGGCATTAAAGACTTCTGGTCGGTTTAGTGTGACAAATGCCACTCGGTCCCTCTCCTTGTATAGCAATTGCTCGAATTTCATGGATTTCTCCTTTCTAGAATGGGATTGAAGGTAACAATTTAGAGTTTGTGCCAACTTATGGGGCGGTCAATTTGTGATTCTTCCACAAGTATGCTTATCTCCAGTGGCTAAATTCGTACAGGGATACACTAGCATACGCTGACGTAGCCAGTCAACACTTATGAGAGGCCCACCCATTTCCTCCTCTTGCCAGAGGGAAAAGCCAGTAACGCATACGAGTGACTGAGTTGAGCCAGCAGTCATAAAAGTTACAAATTACCTAACAATGAATGTTCAAAATTGAAGTCCTTCCCGAGCGCCTCAATATCGATGTCTTGCTCAATGGACAAAGCATTATTCCCCTTTTGGAGACCTCTTCCATCGGTCATCAGCGAGCTTCTGTTGCAACTACCGCTGCATGTGACTGCACAGAAGTCCATTTAGTGTAACGCCAAATGAGGTGAATTGGCGGCGTAGCTGATCCCGCAATGTTGCGTTTTTACAGTGGTTGCATTAGCTACAGTTTACCGCTACTTTTCCATTGAACCAATCATTGGGCTAGGTGGCGAGATTAAACGCCAAGCTAAAAGCTCTTTGTATCGTCCACTATGGCCCACCAACCCTTGTATCATTGCCCGGCCTACTAGCGCAGCCGAGCAATAGCGACAAGGATGCCCAGGGCAAGACCGATGATCGTGTAGAAGCTAAACCAGGGGACGAAAAGGTAGTAGACAGCAAAGCTTACCACCACGCTGATGCCAGCGATAACCTGTAAGCCTGGACCGCGCTTGCGGTTAGTGGAAAGGCTGATGACTTCACCTATAGCATAGCCGATACCCGCTGCTATTAAGAGGGAGAGGAGGAGGAAGTGGATAGCATTCCAGATCAGGGCCCAGACGAAGCCGGCAGCAGTGGCAACCCCCACGCCCACCCCCACAGCAATTAAATACTGCCGCGGGGAGACCTCAATAGGTAGGTAGGCGCTTTAGATTGGCACAGTCAAGGCAGCGTGGTCCCACCAGCGTCTGCACCATACATTTCGGACAGATGGTGCGCCCACACCGGCCACAACTCAGGTTTGTTTCCACCTCTGGGTGTGTAGCGCATCTCATTTCTTTTCCGGCGACTCCTCCATATCAGAGGGGGTTCGGTGTATCCAGGCCTCCCGGTCACGGGTATCCCGGTCTAGGAGCAAACGGTGAATCATCACCCGCTTCCAATCGCCAGAGGGGACAGTACGTTCCGCTAAAAGCCTCTTGGTAATCAAAATAAGCATCATGCCAAGCAGGCACCAGATCAATTCTGGTGGTTTTCCCAAGCCGAAACTGGCTAAAGGCATGGCCGCGGCACCGAGGATCATCCATAAGGGGGAGTTCTTCAGTAGAGCAAGGCCCAGTAGCCAAATGACGATAAACACCAGGAGTTCCCACCGGGCCAGAATGGCGAGTGTGCCCATCATGGTGGCGAACCCTCGCCCTCCGCTAAAGCCAAGGAAGATGGACCAGCTATGGCCGGCCATAGCAGCCAGCCCCACGATTCCTGCTGCCCAAATATCCAAACCCAGTACGTAGTATGCGATAGATACGGGTATGGCACCCTTCAGGATATCGAAAATCCCCACTGGGGCCACTGACCAGCGAGACACCGAGTGCCATACATTAGACGCGCTGGCTACTCCGCTGCCATAATTCCTTACATCGATCCCTTTGAGCAGCCGGCCCGCTATATAGGATGTGGGCACCGAGCCCAGAAGATAAGCGCCAATAGTCAGTAGTATTACTTGGATTAATATAACCGATCCCCTTCGCCTAGGTTAAGACAGAGACGAGCCACGCGATCCATTTCCTCCTGAGCTTGCCAGGGAAAAGTGGAGCGGAATGAAAACCACCTTTAGACAATAAAAACTCCTTTGGCGAACTGGCTTTCTCATAGAGCGCAAGGGCCGCCTCATGTGGTATCCACTTATCCCCCTTACAATGGACGAATAGCTTAGGAAAAGCCCCGATTTTCTCTATATTAGTGAGGGGGTCAAGCTTTACCCAAGACTCCGGGTTTTGCTCCAGGTTAATGCGCAATCGATAACCGAGGAGAAACATCCAGAGCCTTTGTAAGATTCCGGTAATACTCCCCAACATGGGCATAGGTCCGATACGTGGAAACTCAATGATGAGGCTTCCTGTCCGTGCCGCCTTAGGATAGAGGGGAGCCCAAGCCTGCGTAAATTGGCCGTTAAATTCTGTGGGTCCGGATAGTAAAACCAGAGCCTGGATATTTTCCAGCGTGGCGGCGTGAAGGGCTGCTACCGCTCCCATGCTATGCCCCACGAGAGCGATGCGACGAGGGTCGATCTTAGCGTGGCGACGCAGAAATTTCATCGCAGCCATTACATCCTGAGCGAGATCGCCATCGAGAACCCCCTCGCTCTTTCCATGCCCGCGAAAATCGAAAGTGAGGGTTGCGATGCCCCGGCGTACCAACTGCTGGGCACTTGGTCTCATTGCACGGTGACCTGACGCTATACCGTGGCAAAGCACCGCTCCGGGGAACGGACCCTCTCCCTTGGGGAGAAGTATCTCACCATGCAATGTGGCTCCATCAGTGGAGAAGTCTATTGTCGCGGTATGCCACTTCACTATCTAATTACCTTCTGGGAGTGTCTCTCTGCCATGGCGATGAGACGCTCGGCACAATCAAAAGGAACATCTATCCCGCCAAGGGGTGCCTCATTGTCGCCCCCAAGACCGTGAAAATCACTGCCTCCGGAGGTGATCAGGCCGTGCTTAGCGGCCAGGCTGACTAATCCATCGATCATTTTACGGTGGTAACCATCATAATATGCCTCCAAGCCCACTAACCCGGCCTGTTTAAGCTCTACCAGAAGCTCCTCGAGGTCATCGATGTTTGCCGGGTGCGCCAGCACAGGCAAGCCACCTGCCTTTACTACCAGCTTTGCCGCCTCTTGCGGGGAGAGCCTCTCCCGCTTGACATATGCCGGCCCCTGCCGACCGATGTACTTAGTGAATGCCTCCTGGAAGGAAGGGATATAACCCCGCTCGAACATTGCCTGAGCGATGTGCGGTCGCCCCACAGAGCCACCCCCGGCTAATTCCAGGACTCGGTGCCACGCTATATCGATACCCAATTCTCCTAGCTTGGCGACTATCTTCCGCGCCCGGGCTTCACGGGAATTACGCAGCCTCTGGAGAGTTTGATTAAGCCCTTTGTTACGATAGTCTATAAAGTAGCCCAGAATATGAACCTCATCGTTGGGGGTATCGGTATTGATCTCCAGTCCGGGGATCACTCTGAGGGAGGGGACGGACTCGGCTGCCAGGATCGCGGGCTCAATCCCTGCTAGAGAGTCATGGTCGGTGATGGCGATCACGCTCAGACGCTGTTTCGCCGCGATACGCACCACTTCCTCCGGGGTCAGCCGCCCATCAGAGGCCGTGGTATGAATGTGAAGGTCAACTTTCATCGTAACTATAACTCGATCTCCCGGTCGATTCGGCTTATGTTCTTTGCTCTGCCTGTGGCCTCCTCGATCTCTACTAAAACGGAATTAAGGAGGACACTTCCCTTACCCACTGATATGCGATGGGGAAGCTGTGTAAGAAACCTCCTGAGCACCACATCGATATCATCCCCGATAACCGAATCGATGGGGCCGATCATGCCGACATCTGTGATAGAGGCTGTGCCTTTAGGGAGCAACCGAGCATCCACAGTGCCTACATGGGTATGGGTGCCCAGCACCGCGCTGACCCGGCCATCTAGATGCCATCCCATGGCTACCTTTTCCGAGGTAGCCTCGGCGTGAAAGTCAACAATGATGACAGGAGGCTTATTATCGGCAAGCTCCTCGAGGAGCTGATCCATCGCTCGGAAAGGGCAATCGAAGTTTCCGATAAAGGTGCGCCCCAAAAGGTTGACCACCAGGGTCTCCCCCTTGGTAAGGTAGCCGTGACCGGGGACACCCGGCGGATAGTTTAGCGGGCGCAGGATCGCCAGGTCGCTATCGAGAGCGGTTATGATCTCCCGTTGGGCCCAGACATGGTTTCCTGAGGTGATGACATCGACACCGGATTTAAAAAGCTCCTCTGCCGTTTCCCTGGTCAAGCCAAGACCCCCAGCAGCGTTTTCACCATTAGCGATGACTAGCTCGATCCCATACTCCTGGCGCAACCCAGGCAATAAGGCGTTCACCGCCCGCCTGCCGGGCCTGCCTATTACATCGCCCAACATGAGAATGCGCAATATCCCCCCTATTTTGCGTAGTCAACCGCTCTGGTTTCTCTGATGACTGTTACCTTTATCTGACCCGGATACTGCAGAGTTTCTTCGATCTTCTTCACAATATCTCGGGTAAGTCTTAGCGCTGCAAGGTCATCTATCTCGGCAGGTTTAACCATAATGCGGATCTCGCGACCAGCCTGGATGGCGTAGGATTTCTCCACGCCTGTGAAGCTATTGGCCACGCCTTCCAGCGCTTCCAGGCGCTTCAGATAGTGCTCCAGGGTCTCCCTTCTGGCCCCTGGCCTCCCCCCACTGATGGCATCAGCGGCGGAGATGATAAAACCCAGGATACTCATTGAGCTGGTCTCTCCATGATGCTCTGCGACAGCACTGGCCACCTCAGTAGATTTATCCCATTGCTTAACCAGGTCAGCGCCGATCTTGGCATGAGATCCCTCCACCTGGAAATCCACCGCCTTGCCGATGTCATGGAGCAGTCCCGCTTTCTTTGCTAGCGCGACCTTGGCTCCCAGCTCCGAGGCGATCATGCCAGCTAGGTGAGCTACCTCAATGCTGTGTCGGAGCACGTTCTGTCCATAGCTGAAGCGATACTTAAGGCGACCTAAAAGCTTGATTAACTCAGGCTGCAGCCCGGGTACCCCCACCTCGTGGGTTGCCTGCTCCCCTTCTCCTTGAATCGTTGTCTCCACCTCGTTCCTAGCAGTTGCCACCATATCTTCAATGCGGGCGGGGTGAATTCTACCATCGAGGATAAGCTTTTCCAGGGCGATCCGAGCGATCTCGCGACGTACTGGATCGAAGCCCGAGATAGTTACCGCCTCGGGGGTATCGTCGATGATGAGGTCAACACCGGTGGCATTCTCAAGGGCTCTGATGTTTCGTCCCTCGCGCCCGATGAGGCGTCCCTTCATCTCGTCGCTGGGCAGCGGGACCACCGAGACGGTGCTCTCCGAGACCACATCGGTGGCACAGCGCTGAATAGCCTGGGAGAGGATCTCCTTAGCCCGCTCATCGGCCTCCTGTTTAAGCTGAACCTCGATCTCTCTAATACGACGGGATACATCCTCACGAACCTCATCCTCCACCGCCTTAATCAGGAGCTCTTTTGCCTCATCGCTGGAGATCCTGGAGATAAGCTCCAATTGCTGAATCTGCTTCTGCTTCAACTCCTGAAGATGATTGTGCAGGTCTTCTGCCTCCTTTTCCTTGGCGAGTAGCCCATGTTCTCGTCGTTCAAAGGCATCCGATTTTTTATCGAGGTTCTCCTCCTTTTGAGAGATTCGCTTTTCATGCCGCTGAAGCTCAACACGACGCTCGCGGATTTCCGACTCCGCTTGAGATTTGATCTTTAGCGCCTCCTCTTTGGCCTCGAGAATCGCCTCCTTGTGCTTTGTCTGGGCATCGGTGAGGAGAGCTTCAACCTCACTTTGGGCAGCGCGAATACGGCGGCCAACAACCATCCGCCATACCAGAAAAGCAACCGCACCTCCAAGGGCAGTTCCCCCCACCGCCGCTAAAATTATTTCTAACACTTTTATCTCCCCTTTCGTCTGGAGCTTTCCAGATTAGATAAGGCTATTTTGAGTTTTCCATGTTATACTTTTATCTACTTCAAAGTCAAGAGAGCTACCCTAGCTCCTGCCAAAGGCGCTCGGTAGTGCGGCTGACCACCTCATAACTGAAGCCTCGCCTGCGCAGAAAAGCGCCTAGCTTTCGCCTAAAAGTTTCGTAGTCCTCTTTTGCCAAGGTGCGCCCCCTCTTTTGTGCTGCTCTATAGGCGCTCTCCTCGTCGTCGATCCCATCCAGCACCTCCTCGATCACCTCCGGGTCGACCCCCTTATGCCTGAGCTCCGCCTTGAGCAACCGCCTGCCACGGGGGCTAAAGGAGTCCCGCTCCTCCCTCCAGAACGTTGCGAAGGCGACGTCATCTATCATTTGCCTTTCCCTGAGCCGAAGAATGACCCCTTTAATGGTTTCCCCATCGAATCTTCGGCTGAGCCTGGTCCTGATCTCCGCCTCGCTTCGCGGGCGATAGCTCAGCAAGCGAAGGGCAGCGTTAAGACACTTCCCAACGAGGTCGGCCGCCGCCAGTTCCTCTACCTGAGAATCGGAAAGCAACTGGCCGGGATGAAGACCATGCTCCTCAACCACGCCTCTTCCCACGCTGAAGGCGAATCTCCCGTCCAGGAAGATACTGACCCGCTCTCTCCCCCTCTTCTGTGCCTCGATAGCGGTTATGGTCATCATAATTAAACACAAAAAGGCTGGACCTAAAATCTCCCAGCCTTTTTTCGCCTTTTCGCCTTTTCGCTCTAAGGCAAATTTTATTGCTCAGCCAAATTGCTATCGGGAGGGCTTTGAGAAGCGAAGGCTACTGCTCGGATCTGCCGCTCCATCTCCTGGGCAACCTCTTTATGCTCCTTCAGGTAATCTTTGGCGTTCTCGCGCCCCTGACCCAGGCGGGTCTCGCCAAAGGAGAAGAAGGCACCCGTTTTCTGCACCAACCCGATTCCCACCCCCATGTCGATAAGGCAGCCCTCTCTGCTGATCCCCTGAGCGAACATGATGTCAAACTCGGCGTTCTTGAAAGGAGGGGCAACCTTGTTCTTGACAATCTTAGCTCTCACCCGGCTGCCTATCGTCTCGTCTCCTTTTTTGATGGCTTCCACTCTCCTCAGATCGATCCTTACCGAGCTATAAAACTTGAGTGCTCGACCCCCTGGGGTCACCTCGGGGTTGCCAAAGAAAACCCCCACCTTCTCCCGCAATTGGTTGATGAATATTACCGCGGTATGCGACCTGTGAATGGCAGCAGCAAGCTTTCTGAGCGCCTGGGACATTAAGCGAGCTTGAAGTCCCACGTGAGCATCCCCCATATCCCCCTCAATCTCTGCCCTGGGGACAAGGGCAGCCACGCTATCGATAACTACCACATCCACTGCCCCGCTTCTGACCAGTGCCTCTGTAATCTCCAGTGCCTGCTCCCCCGTGTCTGGCTGGGAGATAAGTAGTTCGTCTACTTTGACACCACAGTTGGCGGCATAGCCAGGTTCAAGGGCATGCTCCGCATCTATATAGGCTGCCGTGCCACCTTTATTCTGAGCCTCAGCGATGATATGAAGCGCCATGGTCGATTTTCCGCTCATCTCCGGCCCGAATATCTCAGTAACCCGACCCCTGGGGATGCCCCCAATGCCAAGGGCGAAATCCAGCGAGATGGCACCGGTGGGGATAAAGTCCACCGCCATCCTCACCGAATCCTCCCCCAGCCTCATAATCGAGCCCTTACCGAACTGCTTCTCGATCTGGCTTATCGCCAGCTCCAGGGCCTTCTCCTTCTCCGTAGTCATCTCGCCCACTGGTGTCAAAGAGATTCCTTAAATGTATCATAGCATAGCAACCTCATTAAAACAAGGGGTGTACTCGTCCAATACATTGCTCATTGACCCTGTCGTTGCGCCCCCGATTTCTAGGTATCGGGGGAAGCAATCTTGGGGGTGGAGGTTAGTCAGGCATGCAATGGCGACATTGCTTCGCTTAGCCGCAATGACGATGAAAGCGCTTCGCTGGGGACAAGTCTTACCATGACGATAGGGTGTCACCCATCTATATGAACGAGTTCCGAGGATAGGCCGTCGATAAGATTACTGTCATCCTTATGTCAACTCACCAGGGGTCTAAGCAACAGTAATTCGCTGTGATCAGAATGATTTAAAAGGGAGGGGTAGCGGGCATGACTCTTTTATGGGCGCTTGCCGCTATCATGGCATCGACCTTTCTCTTTACCTCATCCCCTGCCTCGCCTGCGAGAAGATAACGGTCGAGTTCCTCATATGTTATTCCCATCTCACCCTCATCGGTTTGCCCCACCCAGAGACCTGCCGAAGGAGGTTTCTGAACAATCTCTTTCGGCATGCCCAGATGGATTGCCAACTCCCTAACCCGGCGCTTCACCAGATTACCCAGGGGCAGTATGTCCACTGCACCATCGCCATACTTGGTGAAGTAGCCAACAGATATTTCGCTCCTATTTCCGGTACCCACCACCAGATAGCCGAGCCTATTTGCCAGGTAGTATAGGGTAAGCATTCTCAGCCTGGGTTTCAGATTGGCTTCAGCCAGTGTCTTAGTAGCTGGCTCGTAATCGCCTACAGGTAATACCCTGAGCAGCGAGTCGAGTACCCCTTCTAGAGCGATAGTGCTGGTGGGAATATGGAATTGCTTGGCAACTGCCCGAGCATGTTCGATATCGGTTTCGCTGCTATAACATGGCATTATGAGGGCAAGAGCGTTATCGGGGAAGGCGCGCTTACAAAGCACTGCGACCACTGCTGAGTCGAGCCCCCCGCTCAAGCCAAAGACCACGCCTTTACGCTTCGCCAGTGCTACCTGCTCCCTCATCCAGGCTATTATTTTGTTAGCCAGCTCTTCCATGAAAGTTGACCGAGTATGATGCTTGAAGTATACTCTGCAAATGGCTATCAAGTCAAAGTGCTAAGATAATGGATACCACCTTTATTATTATCGTCGTTGTTGCCATTGTTATCGCCATAACAATGCGCCTCATTTTGCGATCCTTCCGGCAGCGGCAGGCGGGGCGAGAGAGGGATGAGACCTGGGAGAGAGGCGAAGAGGCGCCCTCACTGGAGAAGACTACCCCGATGGCAGAAGGCACACCATCAGAAATGGAGGTCCAGCTTAAAGGAGTCGAAAAAGCCTCCCGGTTGGTGAGTACCACCCCGATAGCGGAAGTCACCCCATCGGAAAGTAAGACCGAGGTTAAAAAAGAGGTTCAAGTCGAGATCTCCCATATCAATAAATCCTTTGGGGGCAACATGGTGGTGCAGGATGTCTCCTTCACCATTGAGGCGGGAGAGGTCTTTGGCCTGGTGGGGCCCAATGGCGCGGGAAAGACCACCACCATAAGGATGCTCATGGATATCATAAAGGCTGACTCTGGGGAGATCAGGCTCTTTGGACAGCCTCTAGAAGAGGAGACCAAGAACAGGATCGGCTATCTTCCCGAAGAGAGGGGCCTTTACCGGAAGATGAGGGTCTCTGATTCTCTGGTCTACCTGGCCAGCCTGAAGAATATGGATACAAGTGTTGCCAAGGAGCGGGCGGAGGAGCTTCTGATACAGGTGGATATGCTCCCTCATAAAGGGAAGAAGATAAGCGAGTTGAGCCGTGGCATGGGGCAGATCATCCAGTTCCTGGTCACTATTACTCACCATCCGGACCTGATTATCCTCGACGAGCCCTTTGCCGGTCTCGATCCGGTGAACAGGCAGCTCTTGAAGGACATCGTTATGGAGCTTAGGAGTCAGGGGAAAACGGTCATCCTGAGCACCCACATGATGAACGAGGTGGAGGAGATGTGTGACCGTATCCTGATGATTGACAAGGGGCGTGTGGTCCTCTATGGGAACCTGGCGGAGATAAAGTGGCGCTTCCGCAATAACTCCGTATTTGTGGAGTGCGATGGCGCTATCGGCGAGCTTAAGGGGGTGAGCGGGAGGAAAGAGCATGGCAAGTATGTGGAGCTATTTCTCGATGGTGATACCCCTCCTCAGAAGATACTCAGCCAGCTGGTGGAGAGTAATATACAAGTAGACCGCTTCGAGGTCTCCACCCCATCGTTAAATGAGATATTCCTTCAGGTTATGAAGCGATGAAAAAGACCTGGATCATCGTAAGACACGAGTTTACGGCCTCCATAAGGAGAATATCCTACATCCTACTCACTATAAGCTTCCCGGTTCTGGGAATGATGGGGATATTGATCTACATGGGTGTGACGCAGTGGGGCGGTGAAGGCCCACCGCCCGAGGACCTCAGGATAGGCTATGTGGATGAGACCAGAATGTTCGATGAGTATACCAACCAGGACGGTGTTGTTTTCATACTTTATGACACCAGCGATGATGCCAGGGAAGCGCTGTTTGGAGAGGAAGTCCGCGAGTATTTTACAATCCCTGAGAACTACCTCGAAACGGGGCTGATAGATAGATACACCACAGAGCGGGAGCTGGAGTTGCCTGCGAAGACTATGGCGCTGGTGGGGGACTTTCTAATCGCCAACCTTCTTGGCGGTGAGGTGAGCGAAGAGGTTATAGAGCGGGCGCAGACGCCGCTGCTGCCGATGTCCTATAGATTGGATCCAGAGACAGGAGAGATCATACCTCCGGAGAGCGAGTTTGCCGCCTTTGCCATGCCCTTTCTCTTCGCCATACTGTTCATGATCTCCCTGTTCTTGACCTCGGGGTTTTTGGTTGGGGGGGTCAGTGAGGAGAAGGAGAATAGACTGATTGAAATCCTGTTGTCCTCGGTTTCGGCAAGACAACTGTTGAGCGGTAAGGTGATGGGGCTTGGTGCCGCCGGGCTGATGCAGATCGTGGTCTGGCTTCTCTCAGCCGTGGTCCTCGCCGCCATCGCCTCAACCACCATCCCTGCCATCGGCGAGATCAGCATCCCCATTGGCCTCATAGTCTTCGGCATCATCTACTTCATCCTCGGCTATCTGCTCTTCGGCATAATAATGGCCACCCTGGGCTCCATCGGCGCTACCGCCAGGGAGAGCAGCCAGTGGACAGGGATCGTCATCCTGCCAGCAGTGATCCCCCTTTGGCTATACAGCCTCTTCGTCATCAACCCCGATCACATTGTCTTTACTATCCTCACCCTCTTCCCCCTCACCGCCCCGATAACGGCGATAATGAGGCTCAGCAGCGCCTCGATGCCCACCTGGGAGATTCTACTCAGCATCGCCATTCTCATCGCCTCGATTATTGGGGCCATGTGGCTGGCATCCAGGCTATTCCGGACATTCCTGCTGATGTATGGCAAGAGGCCCAGCTTCAGGGAGATTCGGAAATACATCCGAGAGGGTTGATTCGCCCCCTTCGCTCGTTTCACCAGTCTAAACTTGCATAAAATATAAATGTTGTTGATTATTTTTGCCCTTTCGAGTCGCGTTTTTATGGCTCTCACGGCGACAGCAATAGTCTTCTCATACATTTCTTATTGGCTACAGTAACCTGATCTTGTTCAGATAGATAGTTGATACTTGGTATCGTGGATTTTGCTTCACTTATCATTGCGAGACGCTTTGCGATAAATCAACCGCGGGGACGGGTGGAGCAGAACACATCCGTGCTACACCATAGGTTCTATTAAGCAGGAGCTATAAAGGGGAGTCCCCCGATATGATCGGGGGCGGGGGTCCGGGGGTGGGCCGAAGTGTCGGCCGACCTGTCGGCCTCCCCCAGAAATACATATCAGGGCGGGTGTGTGGGGAAAGGCGAGATTTATTCGCTTCACTCGAGATGACAACCACCATAGGCGAACAGTGACATGTAACTAATATGCTGGACGAGTACATAACCTGGACTGTAGTAGCGGACAATGGTAGAATTGTGGCAACGGCCAAGAGCGAAAATAAATGTATGAGGTCATTGTTATAGGGGCGGGGCACGCAGGCTGCGAGGCAGCCCTGGCAGCGGCGAGGATGGGCTCCAGAACGCTCCTGCTTACCATAAATCTGGACAATGTCGCCCTCATGCCCTGCAATCCCTCTATCGGTGGACCGGCCAAGGGCCATCTGGTGCGGGAGATCGATGCCCTGGGGGGTGAGATGGCCCGAAATATAGACCGCACCTTCATCCAGATCAGGATGCTGAATACAGGGAAGGGACCTGCGGTTCAAGCACTCCGAGCCCAGGCAGATAAAAAACTCTATAGCCTCGCGATGAAACATACCCTTGAGCGCCAGGAAAACCTGGATGTAAAACAGGCGCTTGTTGATAAGATTAGGGTCAAGGGCGATGTTTTGAGGGTGCAAACAAACATAGGTCAGGCATATGAGGGGAAAAACGTGGTGCTTACCACAGGGACATCTCTCTCAGGTCGGGTCATTGTAGGGGACAAGGTCTATTCCGCAGGGCGGGCTGGGGAGTTTTCCGCGGAAAAACTTTCTGCTAACCTACGCTCCCTCGGTTTCACCCTGGGAAGACTTAAAACGGGCACCCCCCCGCGCATCGATGCCCGAACCATCGATTTTGAGCGGACTATTATCCAGCCCGGAAGCGAGGCCCCGCTCTATTTCAGCCTGCGGGGAGAGAGGGCGACAGATTCCAAATTTCCCCAGCCAAACTCCATTTACCCTCTGGCCCCTTCACCCTGGCGACCTCAGTTACCATGCTATCTTGTCTATACTAACGAAAGAACCCATGAGATAATACGAAAAAACCTGGATCGCGCCCCCCTGTTCACTGGCCTCATCCACGGTGTTGGCCCCAGGCATTGCCCATCAATTGAAGATAAGATCGTTAGATTTGCCCACAAGGATTCCCATCCCATTTTTCTCGAGCCGGAGGGCTGGGAGACCACTGAGGTCTATGTTCAGGGGGCCAACACCAGCCTCCCTGAAGATGTGCAACTGGAGATGCTGCGCACCATCCCCGCGCTCAAGCGCGTAGAGATGATAAGGGTGGGCTACGCCATCGAATACGATTATGTGCCCCCAAACCAGATTTCGGCTAGTCTGGAGACCAAGCTTGTTCCCGGCCTGTTCCTCGCCGGTCAGATCAACGGCACCACCGGCTATGAGGAGGCGGCGGGGCAGGGGCTCATCGCCGGGATAAATGCCGCCCTCAGGGCGAAGGGAAAGTCTCCCATCTTAGTGCGGCGGGACCAGGGCTATATCGGGGTGATGATCGACGACCTGGTGACCAGGGAGCTTACCGAGCCCTATCGCCTGCTCACCTCACGAGCGGAGTATCGGTTGCTCCTTCGCCAGGACAATGCTGATCTCAGGCTCACCCCCATTGGCTACGAGGTAGGGCTTGTTTCTAGAGAACACTACCATGCTATAGAGGAAAAGCGCCAGGCTATTGCCAAGGAGCTTGACCGGCTAAAAAAGAGCCATATCAAGCAGGCGGGGCGTAGCGTGAGTGCTCTGGAGTTCTTGCGTCGCCCCGATGCGAGCTATCAAACCCTGGTTTCCCTAGGCTTTGGTTCACCCAGCTTGAAAATCGATGCTGCGGAGCAGGTGGAGATCGAGACGAAGTACGCGGGCTATATCGAGAAGCAAGAGAGCGGAGTAACACGCATGGCGAGGCTGGAGGCGAGGCATATCCCCCAGGGATTTGACTACGATGGCATCACTGGCCTGCGCTATGAGGCGCGGCAGAAGCTGGAGATGCTGCAGCCGGCAACCCTGGGGCAAGCCTCCCGCATCGATGGCGTTACCCCCGCCGATGTGGCGATATTGATGGTGCATCTTGAGAGGCAATGGAAATGAAAGACGCAGCATAACTGCTGTTCGACCATGAATTCTTCGCCCGGAGCCAGCGTGCCCATAAGAATAAAATCTAGTTGGTTAAGGCGCTAAGCCGCAAATGACAACTTCGAAAAAAGCAGACCTCATCCTTTATAACGCCAATGTCTTTACCCTCGATCCCCAAAAGCCAAGGGCCGAGCTTGTCGCAGTAAAAGGGGGGAGGATCATACGGGTTGGCCATAATGACAAGCTAAGAGATCTTGAAGGTCAAAAAACGCAAAAAATCGATTGCCAGGGAAAGACCCTGGTTCCCGGCTTTAATGATGCCCACTGCCACATCCTCGCTTTCGCCTCAAGTCTCCTAAGCGTCGACTGCTCTCCCTCCGCAGTATCTTCCATCGCAGATATCAAGGCTCAAATTCGAAAGCAAGCACGAAAACTACCCCAGGGTGCCTGGATCAGGGCCACAGGATATAATGAGTTCTATCTCGCCGAGAAACGCCACCCTAACCGCGATGACCTGGACCAGGCAGCACCCCATCACCCGGTGAAGTTGGTGCACCGCTCCCGGCATGCCTGTGTGCTCAATAGTGTCGCCCTTTCCCTTATTGGTATCTCCAAGGAGTCGCCAGAGCCGCCGGGCGGGATGATCGGTAGAGACCTGGATTCGGGGGAGCCCAACGGGCTACTCTTTGAGATGAACTCCTACATTGACAAGATGATTCCCTCCCTATCGCGAGAGGAGTTCGAAAAAGGGGTCAGGCTTGCCAATAAGGAATGCCTGTCGCATGGCATCACCTCCCTTCAGGATGCCACCGCTCATAATGGGCTAGGCGAGTGGCACACCCTGCAAGGACTCAGGGAAAGGGGTCTTCTGGTGCCCAGGCTGTCGTTGATGATGGGCATCGAGTCCCTGGAGGAGCTTGAGGGGGAAGGCTTCTCGCCCCGCTACGGCGATGACGGGGTGCGCCTGGGAGCGCTAAAGATAGTCTTGAGTCAGGCCAGGGGCTCCCTTCATCCCTGCCAGGATGAGCTTGAGGAGAGGGCGCTTCAGGCACACCGGGCCGGCTACCAGCTAGCACTTCACGCTGTCGAGGAGGAGACCTTAGCGGCTGCGGCCGGTGCTCTTGAGCACGCCCTGGAGCAAATCGAGAGAAGGAATCATCGCCACCGCATCGAGCACTGCTCAGTGTGCCCGCCACCTCTGCTCAAGAGGTTAAAGGATGTCCATGCGCTGGTGGTCACCCAGCCCTCCTTTATTTATTACAGTGGGGAGCGCTACCTCAAAACGGTACCCGAAGGGCAACGAAGGTGGCTCTATCGCATCGGCTCATTCCTAAAGAATGGCCTAATGTCGGCGGCTGGCTCTGACAGCCCGGTGGTGCCTATTAACCCGCTTTTTGGCATCTATGCTGCAGTCACCAGGAGAACAGAAAGCGGCGAAGCGCTTCTTCCCCAGGAGCAGGTCTCACCTACGGATGCCTTGAGGATGTATACCCAGGCTGCCGCCTACGCTTCCTTCGATGAGGGGGTGAAGGGCTCCATTAAAGTCGGTAAGCTGGCCGATTTTTCGCTCTTAAGCGCTGATCCTACCCAGATATCACCTGAGGAGATAATGGAAATCCGGGTGGAGATGACCATAGTTGATGGCAGGATAGCATGGCAAGCTTGACCCCCAGTGTTACATAGTCTAGAATATTAGTGGCATGCCGATATACGAATACATCTGTCCTAGTTGCAACGCCAGGTTCGAGCTGCGACGCTCCTTCAGCGAGGCCGGTGAGGCTGTCTCGTGTACCAAGTGCCAGGCCTCAGCCCGGAAGCTGTTCTCCTCCTTTGCCGCCTTCTCCAAGGGCGCTGGTGGTGAGTCTAGCTCGATAATGGGCGATACCTGTGGCACTTGCCCATCCACAAGCTGTGCCACCTGCGAAATGGGCAATTAACCCCTTGCCCTTCTCCCTCTGAGCACAAGAAAGCCTCCGAGACCACCGAGCACTAGAGATTCTACCACCACTGCCCCGATGATGAAAAGTGCAGCATCAGAGAAGAATCCCTCGGTGAAAATCCGGGGCAGGTAACCTGAAAGTATCCAGGAATCGCCGCTGAAGAAGAGGTGGTGAAAGGCACGGAAAAGCCACTGGAAGTTGACCAGCGCCACTATCCCCATAACAATGAGCAAGGCGATGGCAAGGATGCTACCGCCGACCATCATCCTCGCTAGCGAGGGCGCAAAACGCTTCCGCTGCCAGAAAAAGCCCCCGAGGGTGAAGGCAATTAGGTAGCCAAAGGTGGCTTCCTGAAGGTGATAGCAGAGCTGTATGAGACCCTTGACGTCCTTGAGGTGGGTAACCTCACGCTCATTAAATATTTCTAACTCCACTCCCCGCTCCCCCGTATTGAAGTAGTGGATTAATCCCTGGGCCACCTCCAGCAGTTCACCATCGCTGAGGCCCGTTTCCTCGCTCACATTGTATTTACCGAAGCCGTACTCATAGAGCCGTATCTCATTGACCGCCCAGCGCAGGTTGCTGGTAACTAAGAAAATGGGGATGCAGAGGATGAAGAGTCCTACTCCAAGGGCACCGAGAAATTTTAGGGGCCTCTTTTCGGCCATGGCCACATACTAACGAAGCAGGCTTGGGCTTGTCAATGAAGGAGCTTGACCGATATAATACGGATGCAATGGGCGAAACTTTCGAAGACCTGGATAGTTTTGATACACTGGTTGCGATTATCGCCAGGCTGCGCAGCCCCGATGGTTGCCCCTGGGATCGGGAGCAGACCCATTTCTCTATCAAGGGCAACCTGCTGGAGGAGGCCTATGAGGTCTTGGAGGCCATCGATGAAGGGAACACGGGAAAGCTCTGCGAGGAGCTTGGCGACCTGTTGATGCAAATCGTGCTACACGCCCAGATGGCTAGTGAGGACAAGGATTTTGAGCTCGGTGGTGTCATCCGCAGCATAAGCACCAAACTAATTCACCGTCACCCCCACGTCTTTGGTGATGCCGAGGCCAAAGATGCCCAGCAGGTTATTGCAAACTGGGAGCTATTAAAACGGGAGGAGGGCAAGGGCTCGCTTCTTTCCGGCCTACCTAAGGAGATGCCAGCCCTAGCATACTCTCAAGCGATAGGGCGGCGCGTCGCCCGCGTGGGCTTTGATTGGGAGGATGTGGCGGGCGTTATCGAGAAGCTGGCCGAGGAGGTAGCGGAATTCAGTGAGGCAACCGAGCACCGGAATAGGGTACGGGAGTTTGGCGATTTGCTTTTCACCCTGGCCAGCATCGCCCGCAAGCTTGACATCGACCTCGAGGCCGCGCTGCGCGGGGCAAACGATCGCTTCTATCGCCGGTTTTCCTACATGGAAGAGGTCTGCCAGAGGAGGGGCATCTCGCTCTCCAGCCTGTCCCCGGAGGAGCAGAACGCTCTATGGGAGCAGGCGAAGCGGGAAATCGTGGAATAAGTGGTTGATATCTATTGATAATGCAACTAAGGTAACACAAGGGCGAGAAAGAACGAGTCGAGTAATTATCATATCGGCTTCATTTTTATGAAAGGTTAAACGAGCTGAACGTGCGAAATGGGCGAAAAGAAAAGTCGGGGCGAGAGGATTTGAACCTCCGACCTCAGCGTCCCGAACGCTGCGCGCTAACCAAACTGCGCTACGCCCCGATGGCTCCATCCAATTTTCAAACTTGGGAAGGGTTCAACCTCCAACCTCCCCGACACGGTCGGGGCACGCTAACCAAACTGCGCTACGCCCCGATGGCTCCGTCTAATTTTCAAACTTGGGAAGGGTTCAACCTCCAACCTCCCCGACTCGGTCGGGGCGCGCTAACCAAACTGCGCTACGCCCCGTAGCAATCATTATACCCCTGGATACTAACGTTCGCAAGCCAGCCGTCTTGCATGTATCGACAGTTGTTGCTATATTAGTAAAACTGTGAAATACTGCGTGCTGGTAATCGATGGTGCTGCCGGCTGGCCGCTCCCTGAGCACGGTGGAAAAACCTGCCTGGAGCTGGCGTATGTCCCAAACCTGGATAGGCTGGCTCGGGAGGGTGTTCTGGGTCTGGTGCGCACGGTGCCGCCGGGGATGGAGCCATCCAGCGCCTGTGCCTGCATGTCGGTGCTCGGCTACGACCCGACGGTCTACTATCGCGGCAGGAGCGCCATCGAGGCAAAGAGCATGGGTATTCACATCGACGAAGGTGAGGTCCTCTTTCGATGCAACCTGGTTGCCGTTGAGGATGGAAAGATGCTGAGCTATTGCTCAGGCGGTGTATCCAGCGATGATGGTCATGCTCTCATCGCCGCCGTGGAGGAGAGCCTCGGCAGCAACACGATACGTTTTTACCCCGGCGTCGGCTACCGGCACATATGCAGGATAACAGGTCGTGAGGATACCCTATCGGCCACCTGCACACCGCCGCACGATATCCCCGATAAGCCCATCGCTGAATTTATGCCGCAGGGACCGGGGAGCGACCTGCTCAAGGAGCTGATGCAGCGCTCCCAGGATGTGTTGCGGGAGCATCCGGTTAACATCGAGCGGAAGTCGCGAGGAGACATGCCGGTAACGATGATCTGGCTCTTCTGGGGCAGCGGGCGGATACCCGATCTGCCGCCATTCAAAAAGCGCTATGGCCTCGATGCAGCGATGACATCGGCGGTCGACCTGCTCCGCGGCCTGGCCAAGATGGCAGGGATTGATACCCTGGACATCCCCGGGGTGACCGATGGCCTGGACAACGATTACGCCGCGCAGGGAGCCGGCGCCCTTGAAGCACTGAAAAATCACGATTTGGTCATTATCCACGTCGAGCCGCCGGATGAGGCTGGCCATGCTGGATCCATTAATGATAAAATAGCGGCTATCCAGCAGGTGGACCGGGAGGTGATTGGCCGCCTCATATCATGGGGAGAGCGAAAGGGGGGAGATGACCTTCGCATGCTAGTCCTGCCCGACCACGCTACACCCATTGCGGTTCGAACCCATACCGCAGAGCCGGTTCCCTTTCTGCTCTGGGGGCCGGGGTTCGATGCCAATGGGGCGAAGCGATTCACCGAGGCGGAGGCTAAAAACACCGGCTTTTTCATCGACGAGGGGTATACTATTATGGGCAGGCTGACGCGGGCATAGCGATCGAGTTTAGGAGGCAGGATGGCACTCATTGTGCAAAAATATGGCGGTAGCTCGGTAGCGGATGCGGAGAGGATCAAGAATGTTGCCCGGCGTATCATCACCACCAAAGAAAAGGGCAATGATGTGGTGGTGGTCGTCTCCGCTATGGGGAAGACAACCGATGAACTCATCAGGCTGGCATATCAGGTCACCGAACGACCTGATGAGAGGGAGCTTGATGTTCTGCTATCCACCGGGGAACTGATCTCCAGCACCCTGCTTGCCCTGGCACTGAAATCCACGGGGCATAAAGCGATCAGCCTCAGCGGCGCCCAGGCAGGGATCTGGACCGATGCAGTCTATAGTCGTGCGCGCATCCTAACCGTCGAAGCGCACCGCATTGTTAAGGAACTGGGCGAGGGCAAGATCGTCATCGTTGCCGGGTTCCAGGGCATCACCCACGAAATGGATGTCACCACCCTGGGTCGCGGGGGCTCTGATACTACGGCGGTCGCCATGGCGGCAAGCCTCGGGGCACAGACATGCGAGATCTATACCGATGTGGAAGGGGTATATACCGCCGACCCCCGCTTTGTCCCCGAGGCGCGCAAACTCAGGGAGCTCGGCTATGAGGAGATGCTGGAGCTTGCCAGCCAGGGGGCAAAGGTGCTTCATCCCCGCGCTGTGGAGCTGGGGGAGTTTTTTGATATACCGATCCTGGTGGCTTCCAGTTTCACTGAAAGTCCAGGAACCCTAATTCATGGAGGCATAGCTATGGAAGTACGAAACAAGGTGAGAGGAATTGTTCACGACCTCAATGTGGCCAAGGTCACTGTCATTGGCGTCCCCGACCGACCAGGGATCGCCACCGCCATCTTCGAGTCCCTGGCCAAGGAGAATATCAGTGTGGACACCATCGTCCAGAATGCCAGTGTGGATCGGATTACCGACCTGACCTTCACCGTATTTAAAAGCGACCTAGAGAAGGCAATGCGCGTGGTGGAGCCAGTAGCGAAATACATTAGAGCCAAGGGCTGCGTTGCCGATGCTAAGCTGGTCAAGGTCAGCATCGTGGGCACAGGGATGCAGAACACGCCGGGCTATGCCGCCAGGATGTTCCACGCCCTTTACGAGAAGGGAATAAATATCGAGCTGATCACCACATCGGAGATCCGGATCACCTGTATCATCGACGAGACCAGGTTTGAGGATGCTCTCATCGCCCTCCATCAGGCCTTCGAACTGGAGAAAGGGGACGATGGGATTTAACGAGTGCCCTTACGACGGTTTTACTAAATGACCCTAATACCCCTTGACAATCAACGAAACTCCGTTAAAATAATGCGAATGAAGTGAGTGGTGGTAAATGATGCATTATCAGGCAGGAGAGGCAAGACTGAGGCGGCGGCGCGCAAAAGACGCTGTTGCTTTGGCAATGCAAGGTCGTTGGGAGGAGGCGGTCACCGCTAACAGGAGTATAATCGAGGTCTTCCCTAATGATATTAATGCCTATAATAGACTAGGCAAGGCGTTAACGGAGCTAGGTCAGAATACTCAAGCCAAGGAAGCCTATAGCCGAGCCCTGGAAATCGATCCTAAAAATAGCATCGCCAGAAGAAATCTTAGGCGACTCTCACTGCTGAATGATGCGCAACCGACACTAAAAGAGGGGCGCCAGAGGGTTATCCCCCAGCTTTTTATCGAGGAGACGGGCAAGGCAGGAGTGGTCAGTCTCGAGCAACCGGCCCCGCGGGAGGTGCTAGCTAAGCTGGCCGCCGGTGAGCCGGTTGACTTGAGACCGAAGGGACAAGGGCTCATTGTGGAGACTAAGCATGGTGAGTATCTGGGGCAGGTTACGCCAAGGATTGGGGTGCGCCTCGCCAAGCTTATTGAGGGAGGCACACGCTACACCGCAGCCATCGCAAGTTCGGCGGATAGTGAGGTAAAGGTAATCATCACTGAGGTATTCCAGCACCCCAGCCAAGCGGGACGCCCCTCCTTTCCTGCTAAAGGTTATGACGGTTTCCGTTCTTATGTCAAAGGGAGTATCTTAAAATACGAGCTGGGGGAAGAAGAGGAGGCCTTGGACGAAAGCGGTTATCCAATTGAGTCAGAAGAGGACGCAGATGCCTTACCTGAAGGCATGTCTCTGATAGTTGAGAATGAGGGCGCGAATATCCCCGATGAGGAACCCTAAGGTAGCGCGAGTCCCTTACCTTTAGGCCTGATTCTTCACCCCTACGTAAAGTCACCCATTGATCTCCGGGATGGACGGGTGACATTCCCGCTAGTATTTCGCTTTCTATGGTGGAGCAAAGGATCTGGTGGAGCAAAGGATCCTCTTTTACAGCCCTTTGACGAGCTCAGCGAAGCGTGATATTCTTTGGGCAAGATCGCTGAATATCCAGGCATAGGGGGTTTGATGGATATCGGAGCAATTAAGCCAGTTGACATCGAAGAGGAGATGAAAAGCTCCTATCTGGACTATGCCATGAGCGTGATCGTATCCCGTGCCCTGCCCGATGTGCGCGATGGGTTAAAGCCGGTGCAACGACGGATTCTCTATGCCACGGGAGAATTGGGGCTCACCCACTCCAGTGCCCACAAGAAGAGCGCTCGCATCGTTGGCGAGGTGCTGGGTAAATACCACCCCCATGGCGATGCCCCGGTCTATGAAGCTATGGTGCGCATGGCGCAGGATTTCTCCCTGAGATATATGCTCATCGATGGGCAGGGGAATTTTGGCAGTGTGGATAACGACCCACCAGCAGCGATGCGTTATACTGAGGCTCGCCTTTCCCAGATCGCTCAGGAGATGCTCCTTGACATCGACAAGGAGACAGTCGATCTGGTACCCAATTTCGATGGCACCCTCAGGGAGCCCACCGTGCTTCCCTCAAGGCTCCCCAATCTACTTATAAATGGTGCTTCGGGGATCGCGGTGGGCATGGCCACCAATATCCCCCCCCACAATCTCGGTGAGGTCTCAGATGCCATCTGCTATCTCATTGAAAACCCTGAGGCCTCGGCGGACGAGCTCACCGATTTCATTCGCGGTCCTGATTTCCCTACTGCGGGCATTATTTTCGGGCGGGAGGGGATCAAGAATGCCTATGCCACAGGTAAGGGTAAGGTCTTGATCCGGGCCAGATATAGTATTGATGAACTCGCCAAGGGACGCCATCAGATAGTGGTCACCGAGCTTCCCTACCAGGTAAACAAGGCAGCGTTGGTGGCGCGGATCGCCGATCTGGTCAAGGTAAAAAGGATAGAAGGGATCGCCGATCTGCGCGATGAATCGGATAGGCAGGGTATACGTATCGTTATCGAGCTAAGGAGGGATGCCCAACCGGAACAGGTCTTGAACAACCTCTTTAAGCATACGGCGATGCAGTCAGCCTTCTTCGTTAACATGCTGGCCCTGATCGATGGGCAGCCCAGGGTGATCAGCCTGAAAACGGCGCTTCAGCAGTATATCAGCTTTCGCCAAGAGGTCATCGTCCGTCGCTCCCGGTTTGAGCTTCGCCATGCTAAGGAGCGGGCTCATATCCTTGAGGGGCTGAAGATCGCACTCGATCACCTGGACGAGGTTATCGGAGTAATTCGTCGCTCCCCAAGCGCTGAGGCGGCGCGGGGAAATCTGATGGAATCCTTTAATTTGACCCAGGGGCAAGCCCAAGCCATCCTTGACATGCAGCTCCGGCGCCTCGCTGCCATGGAGCGGGAAAAGCTGATAGAAGAGTATACCGAGGTGTTGAAAACCATTGCTTACCTGGAGGACCTGTTAGCTAACCCGCGTAAGATCCTTTTTCTGGTCAAGGAGGACATAGGCGAGCTAAAGACAAAATACGCTGACCCACGGCGGACGGAGATCGTTGAAGAGGAGCCAGAGGAGTTCAGGGAGGAGGACCTGATCCACCATCAGAAGGTGATGATCGTCCTTACTACCCGTGGATATATAAAGCGAATGCCTATTGAAAGCTACCGGGTGCAGCAGCGAGGAGGGAGAGGGGTGATGGGTATCGCCACTCGAGAGGCAGAGAGCGTACGCCTCCTCTTGGTCGCCGATACCCTCGATACCCTCCTTTTCTTCACCAATCGTGGGAGGGTATACTCCCTTAAATGCTACCGAGTACCACAAGAAACCTCCCGAACCGCCAAAGGGATACCACTGGTAAAACTGATCTCCGTAGATGAGACGGAGCAGGTAACCGAGATTCTGGCGGTATCAAGCTTTATTTCCGGGGCCTCTATGATTATGGCGACACGCCGCGGTTTGATAAAGCGGAGTGCTCTTGAGGGGTTTGCCGCGGTGCGCGCCAACGGTCTCATCGCCATGAGGCTGGGGAAAGTAGACGAGCTAGTATCGGCAAGGGTGGCTAGCCAGGGTGAAGAGATTATTCTAGTGACAGAAGGAGCTCAGGCCATCAGGTTTGCTATTGGCGGGCTCAGGACCGCCTCACGCACCAGCGGTGGAGTGCGTGCCATCCATGTTGCCCCCGACGATCGTGTGGTGGCAATGGACATTGTCTCCCCTGATGCTTACCTGATGGTAATTACCAAGAATGGCTTTGGCAAGTGCACCCCCCTATCCAGTTATCGCCTCCAGGCTCGTGGGGGCACCGGGATAAAGAGCCTCAGTTTAAAAGTAGGAAAGGTAGTCGCCGCGCGCGTTATCAACACCCTTGATGAGGTGATGATCCTATCCGCTCAAGGGGTCATCCTTCGCATGCGGGCGGATAACATCCCGATTCAGGGGAGAATTAGAAGAGGGGCCAGTCTGATGAAGCCTGACGAGGGGGATGAGGTGATCTCTATCGCGGCGCTACGCTGATGCCCTGGGATAAAATTGTGCAGAATTCAATACTTAACTGATCTCGTCCGGATAGATGGGTGACACCCTACCATCATTGCAAGGCACTCTTTCACTTATCATTACCAGGCTTGTCCCCAGTGAAGCGTTTTCATCGTCATTACGACCCCGATTTATCGGGGGCAGCAATCTCGCCGTTGCATGCTTGCCTACCCACCACCCCTGAGATCGCTTCTCCTGAAGCCGATAGGTCAGCCGACGTTTCGGCTTAAAACGGGGTCGCAATAACAGGGTCAATGAACAGGGTGATGTGTCACCAATTACCTAGACGCGTACAAACTATTGACAATGGTTATATTTAGTGTTATAAACCCAAGGGTATTGACATTCCTTTTAGATTGTGTTATACTCTGCCAATTTTGCAGAGTGCATGGTCGACTAGCCTTGATAAGGTCGAGAGTGAGGCAGTAGTTTGACATTTCCTTGGGTTCAATGGAGCGAGGCTGGACAAGCCAGCATGGAAGGTTCTGGCTGCCAGCCTTTTTAATTAATAAAGCGAAAGGAGAAATGAAATGAAAAAGAGGTTTAACCCAGCATGGCGCATCGTGGTAGCACTAATTCTAGTGTTTGCCCTGACGCCTGTAATAGCGCTGAGCGTGCCAGTGCAAGCTCTGGCGGCACCGGATACCTACATCGACCCCATCCCCGATTATGTCAACGAACTCTTCATGATCACGGGCACTTCTTCTTCCAGTGCGCCGCTCGATATCGATATCGTGAAGGTGCAGATCTCGTACAAGGACGGCACTACCACCTACTACTGGGACGAGGACAGTGCCGATTGGTTAGCGGACGTTGTGAAATGGGGCGACGCCAATATCTGGGAATCTCCTCCAGAGGCAGCCTGCCCATGGCATTGGGACTGGGATTACGACACGAGCATAATACCGTGGGATGATGGCGAGACCTACTACATTGAGGCCAAGGCACTGGATGAGGGTGGCAATCCCGACCCCTCTTCATATAAGGAGAGCTTCACCATCGACGAAACGATTCCAAATACCACAATCGATGCCATCGCTGACCCTTATCCCGGCACCCCCACCACAACCCTCACCTCGATAACCGGCACTGCCGAGGATACTACACCAGGCAAGATCGATGCGGTGCGGGTAGCGATTAGCCGCAGTGATGGGGCCTACTTGTTGGGCATGGCCTGGATCACCGAAGAGGCATGGCTGCCTGCCGTAGCAAAAGATGGCAAGTTCGATGAGACCAGTGACCCCTGGAAGATAATCACCGGCACAACGCCGTCCATGTCACCCTGGAAACATGGCGAGACATACACTGTTCAGGCCCGGGCAGTGGATAAAGCGGGTAATATAGACCTCACTGCCGAAGAGACTTTCACCTATGACGTGACGCTTACCGGGCGTGATGTCTACATGGACCCTATCCCCGAATATGCGACAACCTCCTCCGACATCTCTATGGAGATCACCGGCACTGCAAAGGCATCTACAGGGGAGACAGTCAATTGGGTAAGGTTGAAGATCAAGTGCAACACCGACAGTCAATACTGGAACGGCGGTGGCTGGATAGAAACAGCGGATACATGGAGTGATGCCACCCTACTTGGCTCTGGCAATGAAGTAGATTGGGTTTATTCCAGCGTGCCGGGATGGGAGGATAGCAAAGAGTACTCGGTCTGGTCCCAGGTACAAGACTCTACTCCCCTCACTGACACCACGGGAGAAGTGAAGTTCACCTTCGATAAAACGGAACCGGGTAGCAGCATCAATGCCATCCCCGACCCTGTCTATAACACCCTGACATCGATAACCGGCACTGCCGCCGATACTTCGCCAGGCGAGGTTGCTGGCATGTGGGTTGTGATCCACGATACTTCCACCGGGCTCACATGGGACGGCACCGCCTGGAGCGCAATCGGGGCGGGTATATTGACTATGGCCACAGATGGCTCCTTTAACTCTGCCAGCGAGGGCTGGACCATTACCAGCACCACAATCCCACCCCTACCTGCGTGGCAAAATGGCCATCGCTACTGGCTCGCGGCCGGGGCATGGGATAAGGCAGTCAATAGTGAAACGGAAGGCAATCCGGAGAGGGAGTTCACCTTTAGAGTGAAGCTTACGCTCCCGCCGCCGACACCGCCCACGCCCACGCCTACGCCTGACGTCACTCCACCAACTCTGCAAAGCATGGAGTGGATCGATGTCGATGGCTCGGGCACTATCAATGCGAGTGATATACTGCGATTCAATTTCAGCGAGGCGATAGATACCACAACGCTCGACACTGTATCTGAAATAAACTCCGGGCTCGATAGCTCGGCCACGGGCACCGATTACGGGACAACCTTCACCTTTAGCTGGAATACCGCCAAGACCCAGCTTACAGTGACCCTGGGGACAGGCTCCACCGTTAGTGCCGGCGATACGGTGGACCCAACGAGCGCTGTGACAGACGTGGCAGGCAATCCCGATGGTACTACAGCGCTCGGCCCGTTTGTCCCATCAACACCGACCGCAACGCCTACCCCCGCACCAACGCCAACTCCTACACCTACACCCGGACTAACACCAACACCAACACCTACGCCAACACCCACTGACACCACCGGACCAATTCTGAACAGCATAACCTGGACCGATGTCGATGATTCTGGCACTATCAATGAGGGCGATACACTACGCTTCAACTTCAGCGAGGCTATGAAAACCTCCACCATCGACAGCGTAAGTGAAATAAACTCTCGACTCGATAGTACAGCCTCGGGAACATCGGATTACGGGACAACCTTCACCTATACTTGGACTACCACATCCCAGCTTACGGTGACCCTGGGATCGGATGAGGCTATCGAAGGCGGGGAGACGGTGAACCCAGTGGTCACGGTGACGGACGAGGCAGGCAATGCCGACGCAACTACAGGCACCGGGCCAGCGATCGAAGAACCGGAAGAGGGTTTCGCTTTGGAATGGTGGCATATCCTGTTGATCGCGCTGGGTGCTCTCATTATCATCGCGGCGATTGTCCTGCTCGTAGTTCTCCCGAAGAGGGGAGGGCCTGAGGGTCCGGAGGAGGAGCTTTACGAAGAAGAAGAAGAATTTTGATAGCTTTTCTGGCAAGCGGGGTGCCAGCGCTCTAGCCCGCATTTAGTGCAGCGACCAAAGCGGCAGTCCTGGGTCTCTGTACCTCGTAAGTTGCGCTGGTACTCCCTTTTCAGGAAGGTAGTGCTTATCCCAACGTCGATGTGAGCCCAGGGAAATATTTCATCAAGGGAGCGTTGACGGTTAGCATAGAAAGCGGGGTCGAGGCCACATTCATCGAAGGCTCGACCCCATTTTTCATAATTGAAGTGCTCGCTCCAGGCATCGAAGGTGGCTCCCAGTTGCCAGGCGCGGTATATCGCCTGAGAGAGGCGCCGGTCTCCCCGCGCCAGCACCCCTTCAAGCAGGCTCATCTTTGGGTCCTGCCATGACAGGCGCAGCCCTGACTTTTTCATGCCAAGCCTGAGAGCCTCAATCCTAGCATTTAGCTCCTCCTCAGTGTGCTGAGCCACCCATTGAAATGGCGTGTGCGCCTTGGGCACAAAAGCCGAGGTGCTCACCTTTAGGTGAAGCGCTTTACCCCCGGGTTTCCTCCGCGCGGGGATACTCTGACGCACCATGTGAACGATGCTCTCTATGTCATCGGTGGTCTCAGTGGGCAAGCCGAGCATGAAATAAAGCTTAACGCTGCTCCAACCCCGCTCCGCAGCAGTCTCCAAAGTTTGGATTAGATCATCCTGGGAAACGCTCTTATTAATCACCCGGCGCAGCCGCTCACTTCCAGACTCAGGGGCAAAGGTCAAGCCAGTCTTCTTACCAGAGGTAATGGTATCCATCAACCTTAACGAGAGGCTATCGATGCGCAGGCTGGGTAGTGATATCTTGACATTGTGCTCTCGATAGCGTGCTGATAGCGCGCCAACCAGGCCCTCGATTTCTGAATAGTCGCTGGTGCTCAACGAGAGTAGTGAAAGCTCATTATAGCCACAATTCCTGAGCAATTCATCCACTGCCGCCAAAACCTCCTCCTTAGGCCGCTCCCGGATCGGGCGATAGATGATCCCCGCCTGGCAGAAGCGGCAGCCCCTGGTACAACCACGCTGAATCTCGATGGCTGCCCGATCATGGATCGTGGCCATATAAGGGACCACCGGCTTGGTCACCGCAGGGGGCAGCTTTGTAAGGATGCGTCGCTTAATGCTTGAGCCTAACCCCTGAGATGTGGGCATTATCTTAGCAATGGTGCCATCGTCATGATAGTCAACCTGGTATAGACTGGGCACATAGATGCCGGGAATATGAGCCAGTTCACGAAGTAGCTCCTGCTTCCTATGGGAACCCTCAAACTTCCACCGGCGAAAGGTTCCCAGTAGCTCTAAGATAACCTCCTCTCCTTCGCCAAGGACGAAAAGGTCGATGAATTCCGCCATAGGCTCGGCATTAAGGGTGCAACTACCGCCGGCGATGATCAAGGGGTAGGATTCATCGCGCTGCGCGGCTAGCACCGGTATCCCCGCCAGGTCGAGCATATTTAGCACATTGGTGTAGGTGAGTTCATAGCCCAGGGAGAAGCCAATAATGTCGAAGTCCTTTAAGGCACGCCGTGATTCCAGGCTAAATAGTGGGATAGTGGCCTTCCTCATCTCTGCCTCCATATCTATCCAGGGGGCATAGACACGCTCGACAAGCGCATTTGGCTCTCTATTGACCAGGTCATAGAGGATGACCAGCCCCAGGTTGGACATGCCAATTTCATAGATGTCAGGATAGGCGAGAGCCATCTTGACATCGATAGCGTCCCAGTCCTTCGTGATGCTATTCCACTCACCCCCGGTATAGCGGGCAGGCTTGGTTACCCTGGGAAGAATGTGATCCAGATTGGTCATAGTATCCCCCATTATAGCAAAGCCTTGCCCTTTTGACATCTTGGATATAAAATGATAGGATTGGGAAGCGGCTGTGGCACCATGATCTCCCCGACAGCAACCCGGGATGAGAGCGAGTAATTGATCGCGGCAAGGGAGGAGCAGTGCTTTAGGAGGCATCGATTGGCAGCTTCAAAAGTAAAAGGTAAAAAGTCTGCTAAAAAGGGCAGCTGGAATTACGCCATCGTACAAACAGGGGGGAAGCAGTATAAGGTCTCATCCGGGGAGACCATCGATGTGGCGTACCTTCCCGCAGCGGAAGGGAGCGCTATAGAACTGGATCAGGTATTGCTAGTTGCCGATGGGGAGAGAGTGAGGGTGGGCACGCCTACTGTTGAGGGGGCCAAGGTCATCGCTGAGGTCCTCGGTGATGGCAAGGGAAAGAAGATCATCGTCTTCAAATACAAGCCAAAGGTGCGCTACCGCAGGATGAAGGGGCACCGGCAGCTCTATACCAAGCTTGCCATAAAAGAGATAGTATGCTAGCATGGCGCAAAGGGAAAAGATCCAGATCTTTCTCTTAAGGTGCTGGAAGCAAGCGAGGTAGGAATGAAGGCTTATACACTTTGGGACAACGCAATATATCTATTTAGTGTCATTTCGATATCCACTTTCATGGGGCATTTTTGGTGGCCTGCTACCAATACCGGATACGCACTCTGGTCAGTGTCAGGGGCTTTTGCGATATTGTCAGTATATAGCGGGATAATCAGGAGGGCCGAGATTGAGGAGGAAGGCTCAAGGAAAGGGATGGCAAGTGCGGCGGCAGTTATCGGATGCCTGGTACTGCTGGGGTTAACCTTCAGCGCAGTATGGCTCATTGTACCAATATCCCTATATCCTTGATCCTGGGCGACATCCATATCGAAAAGCGTAGGAGAGTGAAAAGGTGGCGCATAAGAAGGGCGGCGGCAGCACAAGGCTGGGGCGAGACAGCCAATCGAAGAGGCTTGGGGTCAAGCGATACAGTGGCCAGCAAGTGCGCGCGGGCACTATTATCGTTCGACAGAGGGGAACGCGCATTCTCCCAGGGGATAACGTAGGCGTGGGGCGAGATCACACTATATTTGCGCTCATCGATGGCTTCGTCAAGTTCGGGCCAGCATCCAAGTATAGAAAGAAGGTAAGCATTTACCGCCCATGAAGAAGAATATCCATCCTGAATACATGGAAGCGCAGGTCACCTGCTCTTGCGGTAACACCTTCACTACCGGCTCGACAAAGCCTGTGCTTAAGGTTGAGCTCTGCAGTAAGTGTCACCCCTTCTTCACCGGGGAGCGGCGCATCGTGGACACCGCGAGGCGAGTGGAGCGCTTCAAGAGAAGATACAAGATGGAGTAGCGCGCCCCTTATGACTCCTTGACTTCCTTCAGCCTGCTAAAGAAGCAACTCCTATTCCCGGTGTGGCATACCGGTCCAGTGGCCTCCACCTGGAGGAGCAGGGCATCATCATCGCAGTCCTTGTAGATATTGCGAACATTGAGGTAGCTTCCCGAGGTCTCCCCTTTGTGCCAGAGTTCTTGGCGACTTCGGCTATAGAACCAGACCTGACCTGTCTCCAGCGTCTTCTGCAATGACTCCTCATTCATATATCCCAGCATCAGCACCTCACCATTTTCCGCGTCCTGAACAATCGCTGCTATTAGCCCCTTTTCATCGAACTTCAGCATAACCCCTCCTAAAATTTACCACGTACGCAAAGAAATTGCCGAATTGTTGAAACGGCTCAAATCTTGCTCTGCGAGCCCAAGCAATGGTGGTTCTCCTCAGGGGATAATCGGGGTCGGGGAGGTACTCCGATATCGATAGCACCCCTCCGGGGCGAAGCACACGATGCAACTCCTGCAACGCCCTATCTTTATCGGGCACCTCACCTAGAACCGTAACCAGGTAGGCAAGGTCAAAGCTGGCATCATTAAACGGAAGATGCTCCCCATTCCCCAATATTAGCGCGATGTTTTCCAGGGTTTCTTTCGAGACCTTCTCTTTAAGTCTGGCAATCATCGCTGGCTCGATATCTAAGCAATAAAGCTTTCCCGGTCTTTCTGAATAACCCAATCGCCGCGCCGCCTCTATGGTGAAAAAGCCGGGGCCGGGCCCTAGTTCCAGAACACTCATCCCTGCCGCGACTCCTACTTTGTCCAGCAATTTCGCTGGGCTGAAAAGACGCCGTCGCACCGGGTTCTCTAAGATCATCGCCAGTAGCGTAACCGAGCGACGCGATGCGGGAGCAAGACGGAACTTGCGAACAATACGGAACACCACGAACCATAAGAAGAATAGCGCGCCTATTAGACTGAGAACAGCGATTAACGCGGGATGCATCAGATGCTCCTACACCATTATATTGGCCAGCGCCTGTTTTAGGTCGATGTCCCCAGTGTATAGCGCGCGGCCCACGATCGCCCCCTCAACTCCAATACGATTTAGTCTCTTCAGATGATCCAGCAATGCGATGCCCCCTGCGGCAATGATGGGGAGGCTAGTTTTGGCCACCAATTCTGCTACGGCATCAAAGTTAGGTTCCGTTAGCGTGCCGTCTCGGGTGATGTCGGTATATATGAAGCGCTCCACCCCAAGGGATGCCATCTGCTGTACCAGTTCGATTGCTGTTACCATAGTCCTCTCCTGCCAACCATGGGTCGCCACATAGCCATCCCGGGCATCAATGCTCACAATCATGCGGTTCCCGAACCGATGGCAGGCTTCTCGAATCAAGGCGTGGTCCTCAATCGCCGCCGTGCCCAGGATGGCACGCGCCACGCCAAACTCCAGCGCTTGCGCGATCGCCTCGATTCGGCGAAGGCCACCGCCTAGCTGAAGGGGAATGTGGACCGACCGCGCTATCTCCTCTATAAGGGAGCCATGGCAAAGCTCACCCTTCGCTGTGCCATCGAGGTCAACGATGTGAAGCCGCCTCGCTCCCAGTGATTGCCAGCGCCGCGCGATCTCCGTAGGCTCTTCCGAGAAGATCGTCTCCTGGCGATAGTCGCCTTGATAGAGGCGAACACACTTTCCGCCCTTAAGGTCGATGGCAGGGATAACCTCCATTTTCTCGCCCTTTTCACAGCATCTTAATGATCAACTGTAGATAGCCGGACAACCACATATTCAGTCAGGACATTCGTTTTTTCGCCCTTTTTAAACTACTCGCAGCCTCGTTTTCCCTTGGTTCGATTTTTTGAACTATCAGTCTTCTGGTTTTCCCTTGATTCGCCTTTCCCAACTTTTATGTCAATTACAATCTAGCGAGTTTGGCGAATTTCTCAAAAAACCTTCCCTGACCTATGACTGGGGACTCTAGGCTGCAGACAGGGGAACTGCACACGTTGCAGAGCTACGCTTCCTTTTACGCAGCTATGACGTGGGTAATTGCAAACCCCTGATGGCGATAATATTTCTTAAAATCTCGGAGGTGCCGCCCTGGATGGTATAGCCCGGCGAGAACAGATAGGACTCGGCTGCACTCTCCCGAAACGCAGGGGGGATCCACTTCGAGCCCTGTCTCAACTGCCCGTAGAGCCCTGGGAGTTGTGTTGCCACGTGGGCCAGGTGCTGCTCGAACGCTGTGCAGAAGGCCTTAGCCATCGCCGCTTCAGTAGTGGGGGGGCGTCCCTGGTCGAGCACCCAGGCTACCCGATAGGTGAGCAGGCGTCCCACTTCGTACTTGACGGTGAGATCTGCCAGGCTATTGCGCACTGTGGGCTGCTCGGCAAGGGTTTTACCGCCGTACTTCGTTTGTTTGGCATACTCGATGAGATCTTGGTAAAGGGGGTAATTTGTCATCAGCCGCTCCACGCCGCTTCGCTCATAATCAAGTTGCTCTGCGATCTGATACCATCCCCGGTTAATCCCTCCCACCAAACTTGACTTGGGCACCCGCACGTTATCGAGGAAGACCTCATTATAGTGGTGGCCTCCGGTCATGTCGATCAGCGGACGGACGTCGATCCCCGGCAGTTGCATATCCACAATAAACTCGCTGATCCCCTTGTGCCTGGGCTCATCGGGGTCGGTGCGGGCCACAAGGTAGAGGTAGTCGATATGATGCGCTCCGCTGGTCCATACCTTCTGTCCATTAAGGATGTAGGAGTCTCCATCTTCCACCGCTTTCGTGCGCAGGGACGCAAGATCGCAGCCAGCCTCCGGTTCGCTCATACCAATGCCAAAGACAATCTCGCCTCTCGCGATGCGGGGCAGGAAGTACTCCTTCTGCTCGTCGCTGCCGTGGCGGATTATCGAAGGCCCCATCTGGCGGTCGGCAAACCAGTGGGCGGCTGCCGGCGCTCCATAATGAAGCAGCTCCTCAGTGAGCACCATACGGTCTATATAACTCTTCCCTTGACCGTAGCATTCTTTAGGCCAGCACAGTCCGATCCAGCCTCTCTCCCCCAGCTTGCGGGAGAACACAGGAGAGTACCCGCCCAACCAGGCATCGCAATGCACCTCGAAGCTACCATTCTTCAGTTCCTCCTCGAGGAACTGGCTAACCTCCTGTCTTAGTTTCTCCTGCTCTTCAGTAAAACTAAAGTCCATTTGCAGTATCCTCCACTCAACCTGTGGGATGCTAATCGAGTTCCATCAGAACATCCCCTTTGCGGGTGACCTGCCCTACCTCCACCTTAATATCGATGACCTTACTGTTTTGCGGAGAGTTTACCGGCATCTGCATCTTCATGGCCTCTATGATACAGAGTTCCTGGCCTTGTGTTACCTCATCTCCCACCTTCACCTTGATAGCAACCACTCTCCCTGGCATTGATGCAACTATAGAAGCCATATTTATAACCCCTCACAGATTAATATTTGAGTATTTTCTCCACGGCCTGACAACGGTTTTATCTTCTAGGATGTCCAGTGATCTGTTGATGTATTTCCTCGTCTCGCTGGGCATGATCACATCATCGATGAATCCTCGTTCTGCCGCGCGATATGGGTTTTCGAACAGCTCTCGATATTCGGCGATCCTCTGGGCTTTCATCGCATCGGGGTCCTCCGCTTCCTTTATTTCCCTGGCGAATATCACACTGGCGGCGGTCTCGGCGCCCACGATACAAATTTTGGCTATAGGCCATGCGAACATGAAGTCGGCGCCGGTATCCTTGCAGCACATTCCGGTGTAAGCACCAGCGAAGGATTTGCGCACGACTATAGAAATCTTGGGCACCGTTGCCTCGATATAAGAATAAAGCATCTTGGCACCGTGGCGTAAAATTCCCTTCCACTCTTCAGCCGAACCTATCCAGTATCCAGGGACATCGTGGAGGTTTACCAGGGGAATATTGAACAGGTCACAGAACCTTACGAATCTGGCGACCTTGTCAGCGGCATCACAGTCCAAGGCGCCTGCGGCACACATCGGCTGGCTAGCCACGATCCCGGCAGGACGCCCACCGAATCTGGCGAACCCAACAATCACGTTCTGTGCGAAGTCCTTCAGTATCTCAAAAAAGTTGCCATTATCTATGATTCTAGCGATTACATCGTGCATGTCATAGGCGATATAAGGCTCTTCAGGAACCAGTGTATCCAGCTCCAGGTCTATTCTCTCCGGGTCATCACCGGTTTCCTGATATGTTAGCTTCCTCTCTTTCTTCTTATTGTTAGCAGGTAAAAAGCTCAGCAATTCCTTGGCCTTATCCAGGCAGTCCTGATCGTCTTCGACTACCACGTGTGTCTCTCCCGACTTAACGGCGTGGGCCTCCACGCCACACAGGGTATCAAGGTCGATATCTTCACCCGTCTGCGTCTTGACGAAGGCAGGACCGGCGATACCCATGCGGCCCGTCTGCCGACATTGAAACACGAAATCCTGCATCACAGGATGATAGGCCTGTCCTCCTAAACATGGTCCCATTAGCAAGGCTATCTGGGGAATGATGCCTGACGCCAGGATCTGAGACGTGAATAACCAGGCATAGCTCTGCAAGGTATCCATCCCCTCTTGGAGCCGTGCTCCCCCAGAATCGTTCATGCCGACAAATGGTATCCCCATATCTTTGGCAAGGTCAATGGCTTGCGAAAACTTTTTGCCGTGATATTCGCCGAAGGTGCCTACCATCGTGGTGTAGTCCTCAGCAGCAACCATGACTAGCCTGCCATTTACCCTTCCGAAGCCGGTGATCACACCTTCAGCCGGTATTTCCCTTTTATCCATACCGAAAGCTGTGGTACGATGCTTGACAAACAAGCCTATCTCGGTGAAGGTACCGGGATCAAAGAAATAATCTAGCCTCTCCCGAGCAGTCCAACTGCCCCTTTTATGCTGTTGTTCTACAGCTTTGGGGCCTCCCATTTGCTTTATTTTCTCCCGCTTCTGCTTGTATTCCTCCAACATCCAGTCCTCCTGTTTTTAGCCCCCCACACTCTTTATCGCTCTATCTAGGTGAATCTTGGCATAACCCTATAGCTATAAAGTTTTAAAGCTAAACTCAAATCCCCTGGTACATTTGAGCATTATATCACGAGCAGGCCCAAATTTCTATAAAGCGCACATAAAAAGGGGCAGCCACCCTTCAGGCAGTTGCCCCGTCCTTCCCGCCACAGGGACAATTTTCCGACACTCTAAGGCGTAGTCATCCCCACAGCAGCTTCAGCCATGCTCACCGAAGCGGCTACAAGTGCAGGATGTGTATTCCAACCTTGTCAATATCATATGCTCTTAGGTGTGGGGGAGAGGTCCGAGAGCCTATGCTTTCTGGTTTTTAACCATCCCGCCCAGACTAACAAAACAAAGACCATATTGAACAGGTAGAAGTAGTCGTGGACATATACGCCGGTCTGCCTTTCTAGATAAATGCTCAACGTTATCCGGAATAGGTTGAATGCTACCAGCACGCTGAGACCGACAATAATACCCAACAGACGTTGCCTCGGGGTTACCCCGGATTCGGCGAAAACCAGCCCAATGTAGACCCAGAAGAGCACTCCTCCCAGGCATGCCGCGGTGACATCAAATGACAGGGACGGGTTCTGAAGTGTGATCATCGAACCGGAGACCAGAGGGTCGGTCCCCGCCAGCCCCAGAATTCCACCCACAACTGTTGCAGTGAAACTTTGCATTGTTTCGTGGAAAGATGGCAACAGGGAGAGGAAGGCGTACTCTATTAAAAAAAGTACTGAGAAGCTAATCGCATAGCGTGCCAGGAAACGCACAAAGGGCTGCTTAACCCTACGAGTAGCGACAACGTAACCCAGCGCACCAAGTGCCGCTACTACTGCCACAACAAAGATAACTACTAGGACCCATCCGAATGGCAAGTCGGTGATATCAAAGCCATCAGGCATTATTCACCTAACCCTTTAGCTTTACAACCTCGCGAGACGAGAGATAGAAACAACCTTGAGTTTAATCTTTTCTGTAAAGCATGGCAAATCCAAGAAGAAAGAAAACATAAAAAAATAAGGTGGACTTCTAAGTCCACCTTATGAAACAGGCACAATTTCCTCTGCTATTCTTGGCGGGTAAGCCGTCGGCGGATAAAGTAGGCCAGAATGCCTGCTCCTAAGGCTGCAACGATGCCCATGTACAGGCTGGGGAAGGCCGGTACGCCTTTCCCTTCTGGACAATCACCACCAATGCACCACCACGAGAGAACATTGTCCTCTCCATATGCGATGTTGATCAGTGTATCATGCGGGGGATAAGTCACTTCTTGCCAGCTAGTCCCAACTAAGTGGAAAACCCTTAGAGCGTTCTCCTTATCAACATCCATTCCAAAATCATTATACGGGAGACCCACAACTACCGGACCCGTGTAATCTGCTGTGGTCGTAATATGCACGAAGGGTAGCAATGGGCAAAAGCCGTCCGGGAGAGGGCCACCTGGGTTCCGATTCGATTTAGTCACGTCGGTGCAGCCACTTACAGTCACATTGGCGAATTCTATTTCTATGTTGTCTCGAATGATCTCTACAGGCTCACCGTCTGGCGTATCGCAAGTGGTAAAGGATGTATCCAATGACCAGTCAGACCAAAGTTCATCATTGTCCTGATGCCTCACGCGCCAGAAGTAGGTGGTATCGTAATGTAGAGTGGGTACATCCAACGTAATGCTCGTCAGATTTATATCTGTAGTGCTGTTAAAAAAAGGACTGCCGAAGTTCCCCGTGCTCGTTATCACCTGCCAATGAGAGGCGGCGTGGGTATCTCCTGGATCAGGGTCGGAGAAGGGGCCCGATTGTAGGGTAGCAGGCAAGCTGACACAGGTGTCTCCGTCAATGGGTGAGACGTTAGGAGGTTGGTTAGGTGGTTGGTTGCCACAGACGTTGACCAATACATCCGTGCTGGTGCTATTGGTGCAGCTTTGAGCGTCGGTTACCGTCAGAGTGTAGGTGTCAGCATCGCTCAGCTGTACATTGCTCAGAACCGGGCTCTGCGTGTAGTTGAGATACCCTCCAGGCGATGTCCAGGTGTAGTTGATCATACCACCAGGACCACCGGTTAGCTGCACATCCTGCCCCTCACACTTGGGACTGTCATTGGAGGCGGTCACCACCGGTAAGGCGTTGACCACCACCACAGTGTCAGCGTCATCGCTGCACCCATTGGCGTCGGTTACCGTCAGAGTGTAGGTAGTGGTAGAGGTGGGCGAGGCGCTGGGATTGGATACTGTGGTGGAGTTCAGCGTACCATCGTCCGGTGTCCATAAATAGCTGTAAGGAGCTGTGCCACCCGATGCTGTCGGCGAGCCCCCTATCACTACATAACCACCCTCACAGATGGCCGCAGGATCAGAACCAGCATCGGCAACTGGTGGAACAAAATTGACCGTGGTGACAGTGGGATCATCGTCGGTGCCCGTACTAGGATCATCAGTTGGCTCAGAGGCGTCATTTATACAATCCCCATCTGAATCCCAGTGGAACGTCCCTTGATTTGATATTTGCGTGCCATTAGTCAGGCACGGCTGAACGGCGACTTGGAAGACTATAGTGACACTGCCTCCGTTAGGTATACCGCCGTTCCAGATGATCTGGTTATTTCCCGAATCGTACCCTATACCGTCGGAGATATCATCGTCATTGGGGGAGCCATCAACCATTATGGTTCCTGGGGCATAGGTTGTATTGCCGGGGATACTATCTTCGAACTCGTTTCCCGTATAGTCGACGGTGGATATGTTGCCGCTGTTGGGAATCGTAACGTTGTAGGTTATGCTCGCCGTAGCGTCCACGGGGTCAGGGGAATCGGTCTTGGTGACCTCAATAACCGGATTTGTGGTGACAGGAATATCACCCGCATCCGTTCCGTCACAAGTAGGCATCTGCTCCAGGTTTGGGTTCTCCTGATCCGTGGCCCAGACTAGCTCCAACCCGGCAGGCGTGCATATTCCTACGCCGCCAACCTTCAATTCGCTCAGTTTGATGTAGAGGTCAACATTCCAGCCGTCAATCCGGTAGCCACCTACAGTCGAATTGACTTCGCCGGGAACGGGGTCGTAATAGCTGGGTTCGTATTCATTGAAGGCCTCGTCCCCGCCCGCATCCAGAAAATATACCTCGCCATCCACATAGTCATCGTCGAAATCCTCTACAAACAGCAAATACTCGGCGCCAAGTATGGTCTGCCCCGACTGGCTCAAGGGGTTGGCCTCCAGGCTGAAGAGCCATTTCCAGCGCCCCTGCTTCAGCTTGGTGAACTCAGGCAAATCACGGTTGTACAGCCTCAAATAGAGATAGTCGGCGTCGAAGTTATAATAAGCTTCTTGAACGTCGCGGAAAAGGTCCGGGGGGCCGCACTCCTGTGGGTCAGGGTCAATAGATATCCATGAAGTGGGCCAGCTGGGCGCGGCTTGAGCTTGAAATACTAGCAGCCCTATCGCTGCACCGCCCACTAATGTAATTAGCGACAGCGCAACCAATAAACAAATTGGTTTACTATACCATTTGGTTTTGTCAATGCCTATTTTCAACATATCAGCATTTGTAAAAAGTGGAATTTATTTTTCAGGTCCTGTCAACATCCCATCGGCAAAACCAAAAACCGACCGCTTATCGGGTCGGTTTCACCACTAACTTCCCCCTATCCAGGTAACTACGCTACCCATAAGGATGCCCCATCCCTTCTTCAGGTTGTCCTGTCTAGTGGTTCGTTTCCTCAGATCGTCCTACAGTTATCCTGTCATCGATCCAAAGCTGTTACGGAGATCTGCTCCCTTGGCGAGAGCGGAGCGAAAACGGCAAACACAGACTACCTCCAGTTCGCCGCCGATCTAGCCTGCGCTCCTGTTTAATGAGATTATTTTATTGGGTGCCGTATTATGTGGTCATTATGCGCTTTTTGTCAAGTACTTCTTCTGCAATTCGGGGAATATAGTGGCTAACTCATCCTCACTTATCTTTACTTTTCCTACATTATTCTCGGAAGACTAAACGCCGGTTGGCATGAACACGGTAATTTATTGGACTGATTCCGATATATCAACGGAACGAAGCTTGTTTGAAGCTACCAAACAAAAGACCTCCAGTGCCAGGCTGCTAACCCCCTGAAGGTCCCGTTTTGGCGACAACTATATCTGACCGGACAATCTAAGCCAGTGCGTTAATAACTGTGAATCATCATTTTCCCTCGCCCAATCCTCTAATAAAGCCAATTTGCCGGCGGGTGCCGGCAAATTGTGTAGTTTTAAATGGCGTATAGCCGCTCTTGCTAATCTTAGCCGATGCTCTACGCCGATACTACACGGCGATTATACTATGAAAAAATAGTTTTGTCAAGTGTTTTATCGGTTTTTGGCTAAATTTGTTGGTTTTTTCTGTAAAAGATTTCCTCGACTAGATGTACACGCGTGGCATTTGTGGCAGAGGAGAGGTTAGAAACGTGGGCTGAATCTAGCCGTCGGGCTTGCCAAATTGGTATTTATTCGGTAAACTATCTATAGAAATCTATTATAAGGATGGGAAAATGGAGAAAGTGACTGAAAACTACCGCCGATCAATGGAACTCTGGTGGATTCTACGCCAGGTTAATAACGTGACATTAAAAGCGATGGAAAATGAACTAAGGGAATCGGGTAAGGTTTCATATATGCATGGTACGATCCTGTACCTGGTAAAAGCCATCGAGACCACCAGTGGTAAGAAAGCAACCCCATCTGAGATATCGCGGTGGCTCATTCGAGAGCCTCATACTATATCCACTCTGCTAATTCGCATGGAGAAGCAAGGCCTGCTGAGGAAAACAAAGGATCTCGAAAGGAAGAATATAGTAAGAATCACGTTGACCGATAAAGGTGAGGAGGCCTTACGTCAGGCAATGAAAACAGATACAATTGTCAACATCATGTCTTACTTATCTGACAAGGAACAGGACTGCCTGAGGACACATTTAGAGACGTTGCGGCGTGGGGCACTCGAAGAATATACAGGGCCGTTGCGGGGCAAGACACCCGATACCTATACAGTAAGTCCTAAAATGATCTAGCCCTAGGTTCATGGTATTCTTCTCAACCCCAAATGGATATTTCGTCAACGCCAGCCGTTATTTCGAACCTTCGGAAAATTTCGAAATGTCGAATTAGGAAAAATGAGGCTGCGAGAACCTCGAAAGGTTGCACCGAGAGAAAATGAGGCTGCGAGCAGCTCAACTGAAACTCTGGCTGTTTTAATTAACCACAACCAGTGATGAGGAGGACACTACGAGAAGTTCGAAAAAGGCCACAAATACAACGAAAAATGCGGATGGTCTTTTTTATGCTCCGATGACCGATAAACCATTCACTAAGGGGCTGGTGGAAATCTTCACCGGCAGCGGTAAAGGCAAGACCTCTGCGGCATTGGGGGTGATACTACGCGCCCTGGGACATGGGCTTAGAGTGCACATCATTTTCTTTATGAAGGGCAATTTTCCCTATGGGGAGAGAAACATGCTGCCCCAGTTGCCCAATGTGAGCTTCCAAAGTTTTGGGCACGAACACTTTGTCGATCCTCAGAATGTGCAGGTAGAGGAAAGGGAGCAAGCAAGTGAGGCGCTCCAGGCAGCTAGAGCGGCGATCGACAGCGGCAAATTCGACCTGGTGGTGCTCGATGAGGTAAACGTCGCCGTTGCCTGGAAGCTCATTGAGGTTGAAGATTTATTGAAGCTAATCGATGAAAAGCCCCAAAATGTGGAGCTTATCCTCACTGGTCGCCATGCCGATCAGAGGCTTATCGAAAGGGCGGACCTGGTCACCGAGATGGTGGAGGTCAAGCACCCCTATCAGAAGGGGATAAAGGCAAGAAAAGGTATTGAGTACTGAAACCAGCAATAAAAGGAGGAACAAGATGATTACCCTGAGCGTCATCAAGGCTGATATTGGCGGCTATGTGGGGCATTCCAGCTCACATCCCCTCGTCCTGGAGAAGGCTGCTGAGTGCATGGCGAAAGCAAAGCGCGATAAGCTGCTGGTGGATTTCCATGTTACCAGGTGCGGCGACGACCTGCAACTGATCATGACCCACCAGCATGGTGAGGAGGACGAGGCTATTCACAAGCTCGCATGGGATACCTTCCTGGATTGCACCAAGGTGGCTAAGGAACTGAAGCTCCACGGCGCAGGGCAGGACCTCCTGTCCGATGCCTTCTCGGGCAATGTCAAGGGGATGGGACCCGGGGTCGCCGAGATGGAGTTTGAGGAGAGGGTATCAGAGCCTATTATCATCTTCATGGCCGACAAGACGTCGTCCGGGGCGTGGAACCTCCCCCTCTATAAGATGTTCGCCGACCCCTTCAACACCATTGGTCTGGTGATTGCCGAGAACATGCATCAGGGCTTTCGCTTCGAGATTCACGATGTCAAGGAGCACAAGAAGATCACCCTTGACGCCCCTGATGAGATCTATGACATGCTCCTCTTCATGGGGGCGCCGGGCCGCTATGCGGTGAAGGCAGTCTATCACCGCAGCTCTAATGCGATCGCCGCTGTATCCTCTACCCAGCGCCTGAGCATGATGGCCGGTAGATATGTGGGCAAGGATGACCCGGTATGCATTGTGCGCTCCCAGGGGGAGTTCCCTGCGGTAGGTGAGGTGCTGGAGCCCTTTACCAATCCCTTCCTGGTGGAGGGATGGATGCGAGGCTCACATCACGGTCCCTTTATGCCGACATCCATTGAGCAGTCAAACCCGTCCCGCTTCGATGGCCCGCCGCGGGTGGTCTGTGCTGGCTTCCAGCTCTCTGCCGGAAAGCTGGTGGGGCCACGGGATATGTTCGACGACCCCAGCTTCGATAAGGCGAGGCGGATTGCGAACGAGGTTGCCGATTATATGCGGAGCCACGGGCCATTTGAGCCACACAGGCTACCTCTAGAGGAGATGGAGTATACCACCATGCCACAGGTGGTGCGGAAGTTGGAGGGGAGATTCGTCGACCTTTGAGTGTGCCAAAGCTTCTCCTGGCGACAAAAAACCCGGCTAAGGTGCGAGAATACTCGCGGCTCCTTGAGGGCATACCATATGAAATTGTTACCCTCGCAGATGTGAGCATTAATCAAGTAGTTGAAGAGACCGGTAAAACCTTAGAGCAGAATGCCGCCCTTAAGGCCAAAGCCTACGCATCCCTGAGCAATCTGCTCACCCTGGCCGATGACTCGGGACTGGAGGTGGATGCGCTGGGCGGGGAGCCCGGTGCCCTCTCCGCCCGCTTTGCCGGTGAAGGAGCCTCGGATAAGGTGCGGATCGACTATCTGCTGGCAAAGCTTTCAGGCATCGCTTGGGAGCAAAGAACCGCTCGCTTCCAGTGTATGATCGCTATCGCCTCACTGGATGGAAAAGTGGCACTCTGCCAGGGAGAGTGCCAGGGCATCATCGCGTTGAAACCAAAGGGCGATAACGGCTTCGGCTACGATCCCATCTTCTATCTTCCCGAGCTGGGAAAGACCATGGCTGAGCTATCTATGGATGAGAAGAACGAGGTAAGCCACCGGGGGAAAGCAGTCAGGAAGGCGCGCCATATACTGGAACAGCGAATGATGAGAAAGCTCCGAAAAGCTCAAAAAGCGAATCAATATAAATAAAGGCCATGGAGAGTGCGACAAGATGACCGGGCTTTCCGATTCCTTTCAGCGACCCATAAACTACCTGAGAATATCGGTCACCGACCGCTGTAACCTGCGCTGTATCTATTGTATGCCCTCTGGGGGCATCACGAACTTGCCCCGCAGGGAGGTCCTGCGCTATGAAGAGATCCAGGCAGTGGCTCAGGCAGCAGCCTCCCTGGGCATAAACAAATTGAGGCTCACCGGTGGCGAGCCCCTGGTAAGAGCAGAATTGACTCAGCTAGTGCAAATGCTCTCACGGATCGATGGCATCGATGATATTGCACTAACCACCAATGGGGTGCTTCTCAGACAATATGCCGCCTCCCTCAAGGAGGCAGGGCTGAGGCGAGTCAATGTGAGCCTCGATACGCTTAAGCGGGAGAGGTTTAAACAGAATGCCCGGCGCGACCGGCTGAGTGATGTTCTCGATGGCATGGCGGCAGCAAAAGAGGCAGGGCTTGAGCCGGTCAAGGTGAACGTGGTGGTTATGCGGGGGATAAACGATGACGAGGTGCTGGACTTTGCCCGCCTGACCATTGAGAAAGGGTGGCATGTCCGCTTTATCGAGCTCATGCCTTTTGCCAATGGAGCAAGCCTTCAATTTGTCCCCACAAAAGAGATCGGGGAGCGCCTCCGTTCCCTGGGGACACTTGAGCCTTGCCTGTCCAGCCAGGGCAACGGTCCTGCCAAATACTTCCGATTTCCCGGGGTAAAAGGTACGGTAGGCTTTATCAGCCCACTCAGTGAGCACTTTTGCTTTAACTGCAACCGCCTGCGCCTCACGGTAGATGGAAAGCTCCGCCCCTGCCTCCTGAGCGATGATGAGGTGGACCTAAAAACTACCCTGCGACACGGCGCGTCGCAGGAGGAACTCAAGGTGTTAATTCAGCAAGCGGTAGCCGCCAAACCGGAGCGCCATTACCTACATGAAGGGGTTTTCCCCACAGGACGAGCGATGTGCCAGGTGGGAGGTTAGATGGAACCAACAAGGATGGTGGATGTGAGCGGGAAGCCATCGACTGCGCGGGAGGCGGTAGCCAAGGGCCTGGTGGTAATGAAACCTGCCACCCGCTCCCTGCTGAAAGAGGGAAAGCTGCCCAAGGGGGAGGTGCTCGCTGTGGCTCAGGTGGCAGGGATCATGGCAGCGAAACAGACCTCTCATCTTATCCCCATGTGCCACCTGTTGATGCTCGATGATGTAAAGGTAGAGTTCAAATTCGTCGCGGAAGGGGTGGAGATCACCGCAACGGTAAAGTGCACCGGAAAGACGGGTGTTGAGATGGAGGCGCTTACCGCAGTGGCGGTGACCGCTTTAACTATCTATGACATGTGCAAGGCAGTTGAGCGGGGAGTGAGGATCGAGAGGATCCGCCTGGCGAGGAAGAGCGGCGGTAAAAGCGGAACCATTGTCCTAGAATAGGGCTAACAAACTTTTAGGCCTGCCTGTTCTAGAATCACTCATAGCCGCAATAGCCACGAGGTAAGCTCCACCCCATGCGGTGGGAAAAGTCTAGGTCCTGATTCAGGCTGAATGTTGGATTCATTCCCAAGGCTGCAGAGTAACCCTGACATATCAATACGCAAGTTTCCGGGACTCCTTCGCCTTCGGCCATAAATATTATGTCATTGAATCTAGCCTCAACCTCCACTATTTGCGACATTGCCTCCAGAAGCGAGCTTGTCCATTCGCTGCCCGTATCGGCTGAATTGAAATCGATTTGGCCCTCCCATATATCATGATCTGCCCAAGCCAATTCGTCATGGCGACAAGCCGTTACTACAATACGTACATTATTGAGGGTATTGAGGTTATCGATAAAGCTTCCACTATGACATGAATTGAGGATGAAATTGAAAGTAACACCCGAGTGTTCTTCCATCGTGCCGCGAAAATCCTCTGCCCAGAAATCCCCACCACCAAGTCTTATATAATCGGTGTCCCCGTGAGCGGTGATATAAATGGTAATAACATCGAGACCGTCAGTCACCATATCCTCAATTTTATTGATTACATCAGCAGCATCGCTCTCAGTCAAACCTTCAACCTGAGAACACTCATTCGCATATGCGGTGAAAAAGTTGATTACATTATTATAATCATCTTTACAGTTGTTGTAGAGCGGCTCACCTGGCATAAGCCCCTGTACCACAATAAACCCCTCACACAGTAGTAGATTAAGGGTGGGAAATTGAAATACCATAGGGGTGCCTGAAGGCTGCGTCAGCTCGATATTAGTGTCAACCACATCGTCCTCATCGGGAATGGCTTTCACTAAACCCTCGGGGATAACATCATCGATCCGCGGCCACCATTCGGCATCCATTTCCTCGTGATTACCCTCGTTATCCACCAGGAGGTATTTGACTGGGTGTGCATAGTAGGTGCCTGGGGCAAGGTCGAGGTAGAAGAAGAACGTGTCTTTTTCCAGGATAATGCTCACCGTTCCAGGTCCATCTTCCTCGATTCTTGTTCCCTCTTGGAGGATGGAGTCTAGCTTGAGGCACCAATATGGGTTGCCTTCGCTAACCTCCGGGATGGCTGGAAGAATCTCCTCCAGCACGACAATAATGGCATCCTCCATGCCCATCGCCGCCTCAATAGTAATTTGATCTATAACCTCATCTGACCAGGCGTCATTATTATCCTGGACTATAAACGATATATTATGAGTTCCCACAGACAGCGCTGAAGTGGTGAAAGAGGCATTGGTGCCTATCACACCATCAATATCCGATGTCCATCGCCAGCCAACTACATTGCCATCGCGATCCACGCCGTGACCTGTGAAGGTCACTGTTTCTCCCTCTGTTGCCAGACTTGGGTCAATGGAATCTATATGTGCGGTAGGGTGTTCGTTCCCTGCAGGGCAGCAGGCGATGGTTATCAAAAGGAACAAAACCAAAATAGCCGCCGCTCCACCCATTACTTTCTTCATCATTGGCCCTCCTTCTGGTATCGAAGTATACCCCAACGCACTAGCGCAGACCTTAACACCTCATCAGGGGCTTGTCAATATTTCCTACCATCCTGCCCCCTTTTTCGGCGGCTCTAGGAGCAGCCTGGTGATCTTGCGAAGGGCACTAGACGGTCACAAACTCCTTGGTCTCACCCGTACGGGAAAGCTCGGAAGTCGGCTGCCCAGAACATAGCCCAGAATATTTATAATATCGAAAGTCAGCTACGTTTTCTAATCTGTGCAACGCCCCAGAGGATGATGCCAAGGCTAATAGGGAAATGGCGAAGCACTGGATAACGATGCCGATCCCAATGGGGAATCCCAACCGGAGCAGGTGGCAAGATCCCCTATAGTTGCCTGTGGCACCATAATGCTACATCCTTTCGGGATGTTCATAACCCCTCATTGTGCTGCATTCTACCACCTCTACTCCTGGCCCTGGCAATGGTTTCATAAATCCGGTGTTTCCCTATCTTGGCAAGCGATTTGTGATGTGATACACTATCGTAGAGCAGCGAAACGATGGCAACCAGGGAGATATTCTGGAACATCGGAGACTGGGGTTATATCCTCTATGGTCTGCTTCTCCCATTAGCGATAATCCTTGCCTACGCGGTTTACCGGCGCTACCGCCTGTGGCACCTGGGCCAGCGGGATAACAGGCTCGATAACCTCCCACAGCGGATATGGTCCTTTGCCATCACCGGCATCGTAGACGGCCTCATTCATCGGCGCTTCCTCAGAGAACCCTATCCGGGGCTAATACACTTCCTTATCTTCTGGGGAGCGATCGTCTTTTTACTAGCAGCCTTTTTAGATTTCCTCTCCCACTATATATTCGAGTTCATGCATGGGGCCACATATTTGGGTATCTCTTTTACCGTGGATGTCCTTGGCATAGCAGTAATTCTGGGGGTAATTATAGCTGCCTATCGCAGATATATTCAAAGACCTGACAGATTGGACAATAAACCGGAGAACGCAATTGCCCTCACTCTCATTTTTGTCATCGTGTTCACCGGCTTTATTATCGAGGGGCTGCGCATCGCCTACTTCACCGCCAACCCGGCGGAATTCGAGACGATATACCCAGCTATCGGCCCTTACGACACCTCCTGGGCAGTCTGGTCACCTGGAGGATGGGCCTTCGCCAAGGCGTTTGGTAGCGTCTCCTCCGTTGCACTGCTGGTAGCTCACAGTAGCCTGTGGTGGTTCCACACTATTCTCTCACTGGGGGCTATAGTTTATGTCGCCCTCACCTGGTCCTCGCTGGCTCACATCGTTGTCGGCCCCTTCAATGTGCTTTTCCGTTCCTCCCGTCCCAAGGGTGCACTGGCACCTGTTGAACTGGAAGAGGCCGAGACATTTGGGGTTGACAAGATCAGTGGGTTCACCTGGAAACAGATATTCGACCTGGATGCCTGCACCAGATGCGGTCGCTGCCAGGATATATGCCCGGCCTATATCAGCGGGAAGTCACTTTCACCGAAAAAGCTTATCCAGGACCTAAAACAGCACTGGCTGGATGTGGGCCCCGGCCTGCTGGCAGCCAAGTCTGGCGGCAACGGGAGCAATCCGGGCGAAAACGGTGTCTCCATGATCGGCGATGTGATAACCGCGGAAGTGATCTGGGATTGCACTACCTGCCGTGCCTGTCAAGAGGTCTGCCCCGTCTTTATCGAGCATATAGATAAGATCATCGACATGCGCCGCAACCTGGTGCTGGAGCAGGCTGAGATGCCGGAAACCGCGGAGATGGCGCTGCGGTGCATCGAGGAGAGAGGACACACCTGCAAGGGGACCACTGCCTGCAGAACCGACTGGTGTGGCGATGTCGAGGGAGCCAAGCTCCTCTCCGAGGATCAGGACGTCGAGATCCTCTACTTTGTCGGCTGTTCTGCTGCTCTCGAGGACCGGAATATGAAGGTCTCAGCGGCCTTCGGCAGGATTCTCCAGGCAGCGGGGGTCAAGTTTGGGGTGCTCGGTGAGGAGGAGAGCTGCTGTGGCGAACCAGCGCGCCGCATGGGCAACGAATACCTGTTCCAGCTACAGGCGATGAAGAATATCGAGACCTTTAAACGCTACGGCGTTAAGAGGATAGTGGTTACTTGCCCCCACGGCTATAATACCTTGAAGAATGAATACCCACAGTTCGGCGGCGAGTTTGAGGTTATCCATCATTCGCAGTTTATCGCCGAACTAATCAAGCAGGGCCGCCTCAAACTTAAGGACGACGTGGCTGAGAAGATTACCTATCACGACGCATGTTACCTGGGCCGCCACAATGACATCTATAATGAGCCCAGGCAGGTCGTTAAAGCCATCCCCGGGGCTCAGTTCACCGAGATGGCGCGCCGTCGCAGCAGGAGCTTCTGCTGCGGCGCAGGCGGCGGGCATATGTGGATGGAGGAAAGCGTAGGTACCAGGATCAGCGAGATGCGCACCGATCAGGCGCTCTCCACTGAGGCTAGCGTCCTGGCCACTGCCTGCCCCTTCTGCCTCCAAATGTTTGAGGATGCCATTAAGGCGAAGGAAGCATCCGAATCCATCAAGGCGATGGATATCGCGGAGCTGGTGATAGGAGCTATCGAGGGGGTAGCACTTAAAAAGGAGGCAGCTAAAAAAGAACAGCCTCAGCAGGAGGAGGCACCCGAAAAAGAAGCATCTCAAGATGAGGCATCTGAAAAAGAAGCAACTCAGGAGTAGCCTGAGCATTCCGGATAAAACGAAGGCCTCAAGTCAATGGCTCGAGGCCTTATCTTTTAGGCGTTTCAATGGCGTCTTACTCTTTGGCTTTCTCTGTGGGCTGCGCAGGGACACCTTCAGCGGCCCTTTTGACCTTCCTGGGAACCTTGTTTAGCGAGCTCTGGATTATCGCCATCGCGACGACCATAAGAATACAACTCATGTAGCTAAGCAGGATGAGCAGCAGAAAAGCTACCGCACCGCTCAATCCCCCCTTGGTAACCGTCTCCACACCTTCGGAGAACTTCCACAGCCAGTAGATGTTTACTATGGGGATGATGATCAGCCACGCTGTTGGTATCTGGGCGCCCTGGGTGTTCATTTCTCTCTTGGTCTTCACATACCACACCAAAGCGTAGATACCAAAGGTAACAATTGACAGGACTGCAACCATCAAAGGGTCACGGCGTTGCATAATTAGCACCTCCTTCCATTTTATTCCTGGTAAGTTACTACGTCTTCCCCTTTTTGTCAAGTAGGAGGGGGCTAGAGGGGGATCTGCTGCCCTGGCTCCAGGACAACGATCTCCACACCGGCTGCTTCCTTCTCTGCTAACGCCACGAATCTATCGGCGCTCATCTCCAGAACAGGGAAGGTTTTGTAGTGCATCGGGATAGCCTTTTTAGGATTGAGCAGGGTGAGCGCCTTAGCTGCCTGAATGGGGTCCATAGTGAAGGCGCTACCGATAGGTAGTAACGCCAGGTCTATCGGGTATAGCTCCCCGAGGATCTTCATGGTGGCAAAGATGCCGGTGTCCCCGGCGTGATAAATGGTGAACCCGTCCTCCAGTGTGATGATGAAACCGGCATTGCTTGCCGTTTGAGAGGAATGGAATGCCTGGGTCATGGTTATGGTGATGCCATCAATCACCGCAGTAGCGCCAATGTTCATTCCCGCGCCGAAGTTGACCACACTCTCCGCCGAGAGCCCCGACTCCGATATCATCCTTCCCGCCGTTTCCGGCTGAGCTACCAGGGTGGCGCCGGTCTTCTTGACAATGTCCACCGCGTTTCCAACGTGGTCAAAGTGGTCGTGGGTAACCAGAACGAGGTTCGCCGCTCTAACATCGTCCAGGCTAATGGGGCACAGGGGATTATCCACAATGAAGGGATCGATATAAATAATCTTGTCCTGAGCTGAGGTAATCATAAAAGTGGCATGACCCAGCCATTTGATGGATCCAGCCATTTTCCACCACCTTTTTCCTGCTCTAATTATGAGGCAACCAGCTAGGGCTGCCCATACTGCTCGCGGAGGACCCGCTTCAAGACCTTTCCGGTGCTGGTGCGGGGGAGCACATCAACGAAGACGACAGAGCGGGGTCTCTTGAAGCTGGCTAGCCGCTCGCGGCAGAACTCCATGAGCTCCTCAGCGGTGGCAGTTTCTCCCTTCTTGAGCGCCACGATCGCCCTGGGCTCCTGGCCCCATTCCGGGTCAGGGACCCCAATCACCGCCACCTCCTCAACAGCAGGGTGAGCATAAAGCGCATTCTCCACCTCTTCCGGCGCTATGTTCTCCCCACCCCTGATAATCATGTCGTCGCCACGACCGACGAGGAAGAAATAGCCGTCCTCATCTATATAGCCCATGTCTCCGGTGCGCAGCCACCCATCTTTAGTCATCGTTTTCGCCGTTTTCTCGGCATCCTTCCAGTATCCACCCATCAACCTGGGGCCGCGGGCCACAATCTCGCCAACCTCCCCGATATGCAGGTCATTGCCCGCCTCGTCGATAATCTTCATTTCCACATCGGGCATGGGTCGGCCAATAGAGGAGGTAAGCCTCATCAGCTTCTTGTCCTTCTCCGCCTCCGTTCCCTCGATGATATGGTCTTCAGGCCCCAGGGTGGTAATGGTGGAGGCGGTCTCCGTCTGCCCGAAGGCGTTTATGAAGCTCACCCCGGGGAAAAGCGCGATGGCCTTCTTGATCACCTCAAAGGGCATCGGGGCTGCCCCATAGGTGATCACCCTCAGGCTGGAGAGGTTGTATTTGGCGAAATCGGGGTGGTCGATGACCCGCTTTAGCATGGTGGGCACGAGCATCGCTCGGTTGGCCTTTTCCCGCTGTACTGTCTCCAGCCACTCATTGACCTCAAACTGCCTCATCATCGCCAGGGCGCGGCCCCCATAGGTGGCCGCGAGCATCGCCTGTATTCCCGCTACATGATAGAGAGGCATGGTTAAGAGGTTGGTCTCCTCGATCTCAGGGTCCACCGGATTCACATTCTCCAGCATGTAGACGCTGAAGCTGTTGTGGGGCAGGGGTACCCCCTTGGGCAGTCCGGTAGTCCCCGCAGTATACATCAGTATGGTAATGTCCTCATCGTCGATCTCGGTGAAGAACTCTTCACCCGAGGCAGCGTCAAGCAGCTCCTCGTAATCGAGCATGCCCGCCTGCTTGCCTTCGATGGAGATAAAATGCTGCACCAGAGGCAGCTCAGGGCGCATCTCGTTCACCATATCGATGTAGCGCTCGCCTACCAGTAGGACACGTGCCTCCGAGTGGTTGAGCATATGGATGAGCTCATCTTTCTTTGCCCTGAAGTTCAGCGGCACGAAGATGGCGCCACTTTTGACCACCCCATAGTAGGCCTCGACATACTGGTTACAATTGACCTGAAGCATAGCGACCCGATCGCCCTTCTTTATTCCCAGACCTGCTAAGGCATTGGCCAGCCTGTTTGCCCGTTCGCTCAACTCTATGAAGCTGAGCCGCTTCCCCTCGAAGACTATCGCCGTCCGATCAGGGCAGATGGCAGAGGTTATGGTGAGAAATTCCGTGGTGTTCAACTTTTCCTCCTTTTCGAATATCTCGAAAGATTTGAAGAATTATGCCCCACCCAACTTGCCCGGTCAGTGTTATTTAGTGAGTCTACCTTTCACGCCCTCGATAATCTTGGGCAGTACCTCCCCTACCGTCCTATTGATGAGCACAGTAGCTTGTTGATCCAGTGAGGCGGTGCCCACATTTATTATCACCAGCTTTGCCCCGGACTCTATTGCATAGATTGGCATGTTGGCTGCGGGATAGATCATCAAGGAAGAGCCTAATAGCATGAACAGGTCGCAATTCCGCGAGTGTTGCTCCGCCTCGCCGGTCTCTTTAGCCGGCGGTGGCTCCCCAAAGGAGACCGTTGCTGACTTCAACATGCCGCCACACTCACTACAAATAGACTCATCCTCACCCTTCCCCAAGCCTTTGGCGACCTCTATCATGGGGTATCGCCTATTGCAGTTAACGCACTTCAACCACCTAAGGGAGCCATGAAGCTCGATGACCTTCTCCTCTGGCACCCCCGTCTTTTGGTGCAGCCCATCCACGTTCTGAGTGATCACGCAATCCAGCTTGCCCATTTTGTCCAGCTCGGCGATAGCGTAGTGAGCCGGGTTCGGCTTCACCATCTCTATCATCCGGAACATGTTCCACGTCTGCCAGCTCCTTCTCCTCACTGTGGGGTTTCCGATAAAAGTGGGAAAGGCAAATTCGTTAGAAGTAGTCGTAGAGAGCTCACTCGAGCTTGTGGTGTTGGGTGTGCTTGATTCTGTGCTCACTCCCGTCCCGGTGAATACCACAATCTTCTGGGCATCGAGAACCAGCTTTACTGCTTTCTCGATAAGCTCCTCTACTTCCTTCTCCACGAATCCATCTCCCTAGAACCCCATTTGAGCAGCTTCACCTGTTACAAAGTGCGGGGACTTCTTTCCTTGCCAAGTCTTTGAGAATCTTAGCAAGCCTTCTTTCCAGGGCCAGCCCCTCCTCTAGGGTAAGATCGAGCCCTCTCATGGTCGCTTCCTTGGCATACCTCACCGCAATGGGGCTGCGGGACAGAATCTTCTGTGCCATCCTATCGGCGGTTAGATAGAGTTCCCCTCGGCTCACCACCATGTTAACCAGCCCGATACGAAAAGCCTCTTGAGCATCAATGCGGTCGCCGGTGAGAAGTATCTGGAGAGCCCTCCCCTTCCCGATCACGCGGGGCAATGTCTGGGTGCCCCCCGCCGCCGGGATCATGCCCAGGGAAACCTCAGGAAGGCCAAACACTGCTTCCTCAGAGGCGATCCTGATATCGCAAAACAGTGCGATCTCCACGCCAGAGCCGAGTACATAGCCATGGACCGCCGCAATGAGGGGCTGCTTCAGGCTCGAAAAAAGACCCCATATATCACGCTCCCACCTCACCTGGCGAGCGATGATCGGCGATGGAGCGGTGCCGAACTCGGTGAGGTCAGCACCCACGCAGAAGGCCCGCTCCCCCGCTCCCTTGAAAATGGCGACCAGCACGTCGGAGTCGTCCCTGATGGCGGTAAGCACCTGATAAAGCTCATCGCGCATCTGAATGTTGTAGCGGTTTAGCACCTCAGGGCGATTAAGGGTGACATAGGCGATGCCGTCCCGCTTTTCATAGATAATGGTCTCAAAGCTGCTCACGCCGCTATTTTACCACAATCCTCGTGAAAACATCAGGGGGCCTATGAGCGGCCCCCACAGTTTGAGCAGCCTTTTTTAAGGCATCTTATGAAGACAGTCCCACTAACGGTAATGCATCTGCCCCGGTTAGCACCGGCTCTAATGTGAATTTCTGTCCGCCGATATTAGAGAACTCGACTAGCATTTTCGAGATGAACAGGAATCCTTCCTCTTCGTGTCCTTTCTCCACATCATGGATGGTGCATGCCTTTACACCGTCGCCACCGAAGCTGATGAAAGGCCCTATCATCTTTATGTACGGCGGTAGGGCCTGCACAGATTTCACGAATGCCTGCCCAACATCGACTGACTTCTCCATAGGCCAGGTTTGAGTCTCCAAAAACAGCACCTTTATCACCCCCTTTCTTTCTTGTTTTGGCGCACTATTATAGCATTACCTGGCACGGGTGATGAGCTCCTCGAGATCGATCTCGGTGTAGTAGCGGCCAATCCAGTCTATGGAGTGGGCATCGCTGTTGCTTAATAGAAGCAGGCCGTGTTCCTCAGCCAGCGCTCTTACCTTCTCCTTATCGATGTAGTGAAGTGCATTATCCATCTCAATGCCATGAATATTCTCAATAACATAGGAATTCATGGGAAAGCCGGGGTGAGCAAGAAAGCGGAAAGTAGCGCCATTGGGCAGATAAAGCTCCACTTCCTGACGCCCTTTTATATCGATCTCCTGGCCGGGGATGATGAGCACCTCGTTATTAAAGGACCGCGTTACAATCTCCTTTACCTTGAACCCATATTCCTTATCCCAATGCTCGGTGATGGCGATGCCATCCAGTCCCCTGGCCTTTATCTGGGCTATTATCCGAGCGACAATTTCCTCGGAGGGCGCTCTAAAGAGGGTAGCCTCACAACAATGGGTATGCAGGTCCAGCTTCAGCTTAATCTTTCATTCCCCCTTAAACTGTGGTAGCCTCTTCTCCCTAAAAGCCCTGATCCCTTCCATTCTGTCCTCGGTGGTTTGAATCAGGAAATAGAGGTCGGCCTCCAGCCGCAATCCCTGCTCTAGGGTGAAATCCATCCCCTTATTTACCGCCTCCTTAGCATATCTCAAGGCGATGGGGCCACAGGTAATTATCCTCTTTGCCCACTCCTTCACCTCTGAAAGGAGCTCCTCAGCGGAGACCACCTTACTCACCAAACCGATGCGATAGGCCTCATCAGCATCGATGGGTTCGGCGGTGAGGATCATCTCCAGGGCCTTTCCCTTGCCCACCAGGCGAGGCAGCCTTTGCGTCCCGCCGCCACCGGGGATCAGACCGTAAGCGGTGTGGGGGAGGCAAAAGCTTGACCTCTCTGAGGCGATCCTTATATCGCAGGCGAGTGCCAGCTCCAACCCCTCGCCGAGAGCAGCACCATCGATGGCAGCTATGGTCACTCGCTCCAGGCTGTCGATCGCTCGAGAGGCATCGCATCCCGCCTCCCAGTCTTGGGACTCACTGCCTGAGGAAAAAGCGCTTCCCTCGCCTTTGAGGATCACCACCATAATCTCTTCATCCTGATTGATCGTCTGGCAGACATCGGTTAGTTCCCTGCTCATCTGGGCGTTTATGGCGTTTCCCACCTTAGGGCGATTGAGGGTGATATAGCAAACCTGCCCCTTCTTCTCATGGATAATCGTCTTATATTGCATGGTAGACCCCCGAAATAGGAAGGCGCCTACCGATGATAACCAAGTGTGCGAGTGGTGTCAAGGCAGATTGATGTTGAACTTTCCCCCAGGGTGTGCTATATTGTGTAAAACTCAATAATGGACCCAGAGGTGCCCAAGCGCGAGCGAGGGCTCAAAGGGAAGGCAAGCCGGTGAGAATCCGGCACAGCACCGCCTACTGTGACCCTGAATAAATTTGGGGAAGTCAGAACGCCAGCCTCTGGATTTCCGGGAGCCTCCGCGGAGAAAAGGGGGTGGGAAACATGCTTAAGTAGCTTGAGGATCCCCTCGTTCTGCAGAGCGAGGGGATTTTTGTTGCTCTGCCATTCAAAGGAGGTTTTTATGAAAAAGCTAGCTCTGATCTTGATTGCATTAGGCATTGTGCTGATTTTAGCCGGTGTGCTTGTCCCAGTAATCGCCCCTTCGTCTACATCAGCACCTTTAACTACAACGTGGCCGCTGGAGATAACCGATGACCACGGAAGAACGGTGAATATAGCGGAGACCCCGCAGCGGATCGTCTCCCTGGCACCCAGCGCCACCGAGATCCTGTTTGCCCTCGGTCTGGGGGATAAAGTGGTGGGGGTAACTAACTTCTGCGA